>Ga0315548_1004425_pt1 | contig 10134 bp, 7 predicted proteins | sample SalMarSW160110MG_2_FD_202540 | JGI IMG/M metagenome (GOLD analysis project Ga0315548, IMG submission 202540) | Salt marsh sediment microbial communities from the Plum Island Ecosystem LTER, Massachusetts, United States - Salt Marsh Sediment SW1601-110 ... | reverse complement strand
GCTGGCAGTCAACAGCAACATTCTTACAAATACACTTACATGGAACGGCATAGCTGACTGCAATGGTGACATAGATAACTATGCACTGATACGCATTACAGGGAAAACATCACCTGTAACAGATACGGTATACAAGGGCAACATGCTTTTCTACAATGATAATCTTGACAGCCTTCTTAGCAGTCAGGGCCCTTCCAACAATTACTTCTGCTACAGGGTAGAGGCTAAAGAAATTAATAACCCCTATATTGAAAATAATATATCCACTTCCAATACAGTATGCCTCACAGTGTCTTCTGATATATCCTTACCCAACGCTTTTATTCCCAATGACAATATAAATAATACATTCGGACCCATATTCAACTTCAGTCCTGAAGAATACAGACTTACCATATATAACGGCTGGGGACTGAAAGTATGGGAAGGCAGCGAGCCATGGAACGGTGAAATCAGCGGATCCCCCGCTCCGGGCGGGTACTATTTGTATCATATTAAAGTCCTTTATCCGGATAAGGTTACCACAGAAAAAAACGGATTTGTATTTTTATTTTACCGTTAATATTTTCCTGATTTACAAGGCAAATAATATAGCGGAAAATAGTTAAATTTGTATTATGACAACAGCACTTTCCACGGTAGATATTGAAATAAAACAGGCATTTGATGACCTTCTCGCCAACTGTACCCGTTGTAACCAGAAGGGTGACAGGACTTTAATACGCAAAGCCTTTAAAATTGCACTGGATGCCCACAAAGGAATGACAAGAAAGTCAGGCGATCCATATATACTTCATCCTATAGCTGTTGCTAAAATAGTAGCCAAGGAAATGGGACTCGGTGCCAAGTCGGTAAGCTGTGCCCTTTTGCATGATGTGGTTGAGGATACTGACTATACAATAGAAGATATTGAGAATATGTTCGGCAAGAAGATCGCCTCAATTATTGACGGACTGACGAAAATTTCAGGGATTTTTGACAGCAACTCCACGCTCCAGGTTGAAAATTTCCGCAAAATGCTGCTCACCCTTTCCGACGACATGAGGGTTATACTTATTAAGCTTGCAGACCGACTGCATAACATGAGAACCCTTGATTCTCTTCCGCCTCATAAACAGATGACTATTGCCAGTGAGACAATCTACCTGTATGCCCCCCTGGCCCACCGCCTGGGATTTTACGCCATTAAAACCGAGCTGGAAGATCTTAGTCTCAAATACAGGTATCCCCAGGTTTATGAAGAGCTTGAGGAAAAGGTCAAAATCAACGAAAAAAGCCAGCAAAAATTTATAAAGGAATTTGCCAGGCCCATAATTACACAGCTTGATAAAAATAATATAACACATGATATAAGCGGGAGGCATAAATCAATATATTCAATATGGCATAAGATGCAAACCAAAAATGTGCCGTTCGAAGAGATTTATGACCTGATAGCAATAAGGATAATCTTTGATCCTCTTCCCAAGATTCCTGAAAAAACACAATGCTGGAATATATACTCTATGATTACCGATATATATATGCCAAAGCCCGAACGAATAAGGGATTGGGTCAGTACGCCAAAGGCAAACGGGTATGAAGCCCTTCATGCAACGGTAATGGGACCAAGGGGGAAATGGGTCGAGGTGCAGATACGTTCAAGAAGAATGGATGAAATAGCCGAAAAGGGATTTGCTGCACACTGGAAATATAAGGATGATAACACACAGGAAAGTGAACTGGACAAGTGGATAAAAAGAATAAGAGACCTTATGGAAAGCCCCCATTCTGATGCTCTGGAATTCCTTGATGATTTTAAGATGAATTTATTCGCATCGGAAATTTTTATATTTACCCCTAAAGGGGATATTAAGACACTGCCGGCTGAATCCACTGCCCTGGATTTTGCATATGAAATACACAGTGAGATAGGTCATAAAGCAATAGGTGCCAAAGTTAACCATAAACTGGTGTCTCTCAATTATCAACTCCAGAGCGGAGACCAGGTAGAAATAATTACATCGGACAAGAACCATTCCAGGCGTGAATGGCTCAATAAGGTAGTAACTGCAAAAGCGAAATCTGCCATCAAATCCCTTATTAAGACTGAAACTAAAGACAGGATACAGAAAGGCAAAAAGATGCTGGAAGAAGAACTGTCACTATTGAATCTGAAACCTTCATCAAGGATATTCAAAAAACTGCTCCCCGGATACGAGGTTACATCCAAAGATGAACTTTACAGCAAAATAGGTACAGGGATAATCGAACTGAAAAACCTGAAAAAAATACTCAAAAAGAATACGAAGAATAAATGGATAAGATACTGGCAGATACAGTTTTCCAAGTCGACACAAAGAAACAAGAAGCCAGGGCCTGCCAGCAGGGCAAGTAAGACTGACTACAGCTCACCTGTTCTTCTCAGGGAAAATATCGAAGAAGAGCAGCCTGAATATACAATTGCCAAATGCTGCAGCCCAATTCCCGGTGACGATGTTATAGGATATAAAGATAATGATATCAATTCCCAGGTAATTATTCACAGAAAAAGATGTCCTAATGCCATTAAGCTGCTGTCAAGCCATAAAGAGTCAATAGTCCCTGTAAAATGGACAACTCATAAGGTATTGTCATTCCTTGTTAAAATAGCCATTACCGGGATAGACCACTTTGGTATATATAATGATATTACTACAGTAATCTCCAAACAATTAAATGTGAACATACGGACAATTAATCTTGCGAGTCATGATGGCATATGGGAAGGGACGATTGACCTCTATGTTCATGATACAAAGGATGTTAATAACCTGATTATGAATATCAGCAAGATTAAAGGCGTTGAATCCGTAACCCGCGTGGAAACTGTATAAACCAATAATTAAATTCGTTTATTTAGTCTTTATTTTTAAAAAAATATTTATATTAGCATCTTATTTTTAATTAGTCTAAGTTATGATTTCTTCAGAAATAAAGGAAACCGTTAAAAAGATATTTACAGATTACCTCGAGAAAAAGGGACACAGAAAAACTCCTGAAAGATACGCTATTCTGGATGAAATTTACTCAAGAAACGGGCATTTTGATATCGAGACTCTCTATATTTTCATGAAGAATAAAAACTACAGGGTCAGCAGGGCAACCCTCTATAATACCATTGAACTCCTGCTGGATTGTAACCTTGTATTAAAGCACCAGTTCGGGAAAAACATAGCACAATTTGAAAAATCCTACCAGTGTATGCAGCATGATCACCTTATAGATGTTAACACAGGTCAGGTCATTGAATTCTGTGATCCGCGGCTGAGGGAAATAATAAATACAGCCTGCGAATTGAACGGATTCAATCCTTCCCACCATTCGCTGTATATTTACGGTACCAAAAACGAAACCACAAACAAGAAAAAATAAGCCTCCCCATTTCTTAATTTTTTATTATTTCGGGGTGTAATTTGAGTAAAATATTTGTACCTTCGACCCGTTTTGAATTTAAAAAATCTGTTTGGTAAATGAAAGTAGATGTGTTGTTAGGCCTTCAGTGGGGAGACGAAGGCAAAGGAAAGATTGTTGATGCATTAAGTCCCGATTATGACATTATCACGCGCTTTCAGGGCGGTCCGAATGCAGGTCATACACTTGAGTTTGACGGTATAAAGCACATTTTGCATACAATTCCTTCCGGGGTATTCAGAAAGGATCAGATTAACATAATTGGAAACGGACTGGTACTGGATCCAATAGTTTTTAAAAGCGAGATAGATGCAATAAACAGGCTGGGAGTTGATTTAAGAGAGAGACTGTTTATCTCCAGGAAAGCACACCTTATCTTACCATCGCACCGTATTCTGGACGCCGCCTCAGAAGCAGCAAAGGGTCAAACCAAGATAGGTTCAACACTCAGAGGTATTACCCCTACATATATGGATAAAACAGGAAGGAACGGACTCCGTGTGGGAGACATAACATCAGCGGATTTCTATGAAAAATATGAATTCCTGAAATCAAAGCATAAGGAAATTCTTAAGCTCTATCAGTATAGCTATGACATCAAAGAATACGAGGATAAATGGTTTGAAGGCATTGAGGTGATGAAGAATTATAGCTTTGTTGATAGTGAACTCCTTATCAATAATTACCTTAAGGAAAACAAGACAATACTTGCAGAAGGGGCGCAGGGAACGCTTCTTGATATTGATTTCGGTTCCTATCCCTATGTTACCTCATCAAATACCATATGTGCCGGAGCATGTACGGGACTGGGCATTGCACCAAGTAAAATCGGACAGGTATTCGGGATATTTAAGGCATACAGCACAAGGGTCGGCAGCGGGCCCTTTCCGACGGAGCAGACCAACGTAATCGGGAAATTATTGCGTAACAAGGGACAGGAATACGGTGCGACAACAGGAAGACCAAGAAGGTGCGGATGGCTTGATCTGCCCATACTTAAATACTCGATAATGCTCAACGGTGTAACACAGCTGTTCATGACAAAAGCAGACGTACTGTCAGGATTAAGCAAAATTAAGGTATGTACAAGGTATAGGGTAAACAGCGAGGAAATTGACTATATCCCCTATGATCTCAGCCAGGTATCGGAACCGGTATACACAGAAATTGAAGGATGGGAAAAGGATATTTCAGGTATAAGTTCAAAAGAAGAAATCCCTCCTGCGCTTAATAATTATATGAGCTTTATTGAAAATGAAACAGGAGTGCCTATAACCCTGGTTTCTGTTGGGCCTGACAGGGAACAGATAATATTCAGAAAATAAACAGCTCTTACCGTACATCACCTTACTGTCACTCCGTCTTATTGGGCAATTCGAGTCCGAAACCCGAGGACCTGTCTTCCCTCTTCAGCAGCAAAGCAAATATAAGTCCAGCCACACCCAAAAAGCTTAAAATCAACACCGCCCTCGAATAATCAAGGGGAGCAGTAATACTGACATAGTAATTATAGGGAGTCCACTGAAAATAATCACTGTCAGCTCCAATTACCCTACCCTTACCCAGATTGACAGTATTATTGTCTGACAGTTCTTTGGCTTTTTGCACTTCAGCCCATATCACCGTGCCCCCTTTATTTTTATCAGTTATGATAATTTCCAGATCATCGTCCTCACTTATATTACCTCTGATATTTTCACTTACTGAGAAACTGTAATCAGCGTTTATAAATATTTGTTCACGTGTGATAGTTTTTTCAGAACCTTTATCCGCCATTTTAATTTCACAATAAAAAGTATCTCTGGCTAACCTCATACGCTGAATGTCTGCATCTAAAAATTCATCAGGCTTACCTATAACAATACTGTACTTACCCGAACTGTCACTGTGAACATCATGTGATTCATGCCATAGAACCTTTTCGTCCATTCTGCCAGTGGTATCAACAACACTCACCTTAAGCTTGAATGATTTATCCTTATTCGCCTGTCCTGACTTTTTCAGATACAAACCATCATATGTGAATTCATTTCCTGCAATTTCTTCAAATGATGAAGGCTTAATGATTGTTCTATAAAACGGATTGGTAACATCAAGAATAAAACCTATTATAAAAGGGAAAGCCCATAATCCTATATTCTGGACAGAAAACATGAATCCGTAGGCTGTCCCTATTTTTCTGGTTTCGACTATTTTTGCAACCGACGGCCACATTGCGGCAGGGACAAGTGAAAATGCAACACCAAGCATAAACATCGGCAGATAGGGATTAAGCTGTGTAAATGTAAAAGTAAGATGAACCAGCACAAGTATCAATGAACCAAGTATCATCACTGAAGCGCTCTTACCCTTGATATCGGTAAACCAGCCAAACAAGGGAGTAAAAATAATAGTCCCGAAAGGTAAAATGGAAGTTATTCTTCCGCTAAGTTCACCCGGCAGTCCGAATTTGTTTTCAAGCATATCGGTAGCATACTTGAGAAATGGGAAGACCGCCGAATAGAAGGTAACACATAGCAGAGTAATATAGATAAAGGAAGGTATTCTGACAAGCTTAAACACGTCGGTAATTCTGAATTCTTCATCCGGGGAATGGGACAAGCTAAACTTCTCAACCCTGTCAAACCGAAGATCAAAAAAGATATAAATAATAAAAGTTAATACAGCAATGGCCAAAAGACTGGCTGCAAACCATATTGGACGATTCCAGAAATTGTCAATCGAAATGCTCCTGGAAAAGAATAATGCCATGGCAGTACCCATGCGTGCTACCGCAATATTAAGACCCAGGGCCATTGCCAGCTCTTTCCCTTTAAACCATTTGACAACTACCTTGGAGACAACGACAATGCTTGTTTCAGCTCCCAGTCCGAAAAGAAAAAACCCAAGCGACATCATCTTTATCGCCGGTGAATAGGATTTCAGGAAAGTGCTCATAAAATGATATCCCAGCCCACCGTTATTGAAATAATCCGATGCCCCGTATGCTGTGAGCAATGAACCTATTGCCATAAAGGAGGTAAACATGAGTCCGGTTACCCTTATTCCTATCTTGTCAAGTATTATTCCCCCTATAACAGCCATCAGCAGAAAAACGTTTGGTATTGAATAGGCAGAGACAAGGAACCCATAGGCGGTATTACTGAATCCAAGATGTTCCCTTAGTAAATTCTGCAGTGGTGACAGCGCGTCATAAAAATAATAGTTCGCGGCCATCACCAGGCTTACAATAAATAATATAACCCATCGCAGGGATCTTATATTAACCGGGGTAATGCTTTTATCATTCATGTATTGATCATTTAAAAAGTAATTTGCTAAAAATAAAACTTTTCTCATTCATATCAATTTTTATAATTTGTTATTATTTAAATTTTATTTACATCTTTGCCCTTAAATCCGTATTAAATAATTTCTAAAACCAAAAAGGATATCTTTATTATGAAAGAGGCAATTGCTATTTTATGCGCAGGAGGGCCTGCCCCGGGAATTAATACTGTTATTGGTTCGGTAACTAAAGTTTTTCTTAACGCGGGTTTTAATGTGCTGGGACTGCATGGAGGATACAAGACAATCTTTACGGATAATCCCGATTTCGAGTACCTTGATTTCGTGTTTGCAGACAAGATATACAGCACAGGAGGATCAATACTCAGAATGAGCAGGTATAAACCAAAGGATTCGGAGTTCAAAACGGACTTCTTCGTGAAGAATAATATTAAGCTGCTTGTCACAATTGGCGGTGATGATACGGCTTCAACAGCCAACAGGCTGAGCAGGTTTCTTGCAGACAATAAACTGAGTGTGGCAAATATCCATGTGCCAAAAACCATAGACAATGACCTGCCCTTACCTGAAGGAAATCCCACCTTCGGCTATCATTCGGCAAAAGAAGAAGGTGTCAGGCTGGCAACAACAATTTACGAGGATGCACGTACAAGCGGTAACTGGTTTATAGTATCCGCTATGGGACGTGAGGCAGGTCATCTTGCCTTCGGCATTGGCACCGCATGCCATTATCCGATGATTATAATACCTGAGATGTTTAATAAGACCAAGGTAAACTTTGACAGGATCCTCAGACTGATTATTTCCTCAATAATAAAAAGGCTCATACTTAATATAAGCTATGGCGCAGTGATTATTAGTGAAGGAGTATTTCATTTTATGAGCGATGAAGAAATAGAAGGAACAGGTATTAACTTCACCTATGATGAACATGGACATCCCGAGCTGGGTAATGTGAGCAAATCCCATATTTTTAATATTCTGTTGCAGCACCGGTTAAAAAGAATAAAGATAAACGTCAGAAGCCGTCCCAATGAGATAGGATATGAGCTAAGATGCTGCAGGCCCATAGCATATGACCTGACCTATGCAACTTTACTGGGCACAGGTATTATAAAACTTTACAAGGAAGGTAAGACAGGCTGCATGATTACCGTTGACCAGAAAGGAAGCGTAATTCCCCTTTACCTTAAGGATGTTGAAGATGAGAATGGAAAAATAAAACCCAGGCTGGTCAATATGGAATCGGAAAGGGTAAAACTGGTATTTGAGAATAACCTGCATTATATTAAGCAGTCTGACTATAAGGAGGCAAAAAAATACGTGCCTAACCCCGAACATTACGACTTTTTTAAAATCCTGAACTGGTGATAAGATAGTTGATCTTTATTATATTTACTTATAATTAATTTCTTATATTTAGAAATAATAACAGCAGCCTTAAATTTAAACTTAGCATTATGGTCTATGTAAAAAAGAAAAAAGGCACTATTGCGATATTGACAGGAGGAGGAGATGTCCCCGGCTTAAATCCGGCAATACGTGCCATAACAATAAGGGCAATCAGGGAAGGTTACCAGGTTATCGGACTGAGAAGGGGCTGGGCTGGACTGCTTGAGCTGTCAAGGGACAAAAATGCAGATAATTCTGACAAGTATATAACCTTATCTGAAGAGATCGTAAATAAAGCAGGAAGAACAGGAGGAACATTCATTCATACCTCCAGGACAAGACCCAGTCACATAGCAAAGGCAAATGTTCCCGAACAATACAAGAACAAGTATAATAAAGATATTAATGATCTAACCCCTGAAATTATAAAGAACCTGGATTTTCTGAATGTTGACTATCTCATACCTATAGGCGGGGATGATACTTTAAGTTATGGAGTCAGGCTTTATGCAGAGGGAGTGAAGGTGCTGGCCATACCCAAAACCATGGATAATGACGTGCCGGGCACAGATTACTGTATCGGATTTAGTACCTGTATAACGCGCACAATACAGATGTGCAATACTCTGAGAACCACTGCCGGCTCACACGAAAGAATACTGGTAATAGAGGTTTTCGGCAGGTATGCGGGTTTTACGGCTATGCTGCCGACTATGGCCGGGGCTGCCAACAGGTGTGTCATACCAGAATATAAATTTGACATTGAAAAACTTACCAGGCTGCTTGTCGAAGACAGAAACAGGAATCCCAGCAAATACTCGGTTGTTCTCGTTTCCGAGGGGGCCATATTTGAGGGCAGCAGTGAAATGATATATAAATCTGCTGAAAAAGATGCGTATGGGCATGCCAAACTCGGAGGTATAGGAGACGCTGTTTCTATAAAAATTAAGGAGCTCTCTCCCAAGTTTAATAAAGGAAGAAGAATAAATGTAATAAATCAGCAATTGGGCTATCTTGTGAGAGGAGGAGATCCCGATGCCATTGATTCAATAGTGCCGATGGCTTATGGCAATCTTGCACTTGACCTTGTGCTGAAGGGAATTCACGGCAGGCTCGTTGTTCTGAGGAACGGCAGGTATGATAACGCTCCCATAGACGTTGTAACCAGCACAAGTAAGGTGGTAGATGTAAAAAGACATTATAATGCAGAAAGGCTAAGGCCCCATTATAAGAGCTTTGAGTTCCAGCCATTGTTTATTATGACCGGCCACCACTAAGATAACGTTTATCTCTTTTTGTAAACCCAGGCCTTGGGTGTGATATCGGCTCTTACTGATCCCAGGTCATCGAGGCTTGCTCTCAGATCTCCGAAAGAACCTACAGAGACCATGTGAAACCCGTCATCCCTTAATAAGATCTCTGTCGTATATCCCATACTGCGCATCTTCTCAGCATATCGTTCAGCAAATTCAGGTATCATAAAACAGCCGGTGATAACGTAATATTTATTGGCCGGACCACCATAAGTTGACTTGTATATGTCTTCCTCCGGGATATCTGGCGGCTCTGTTTGCAAGCCAACAGCTGCGGTCTCAGGCTGAATAGCCACTGTGTCAACTTCAAGCGACTTATCCATTTGAGCTGCGTAATTGATAAGAGTATCCACTTTTTTGGAAAACAACCTCTTTTCTTCGAAATATTTGCACCCGGAAATTAATATTATTATAACAATGAAAAGCAGTATTTTTTTCATTATACAAATAATTTTAATGTATTTGTACTGATTAATATAAAAGCCGCTCTAAGTTATAATATTTTAAATTGATTTAAAACTATTTATAATTATTCATATTAACAATTTATCTAAACAGGGTTAACAACCCCGCAGACTGCCAGAATATTAATACTTTCCCTAGACTCCGACTCTTATTTTATATTGTATCTTAGCCTTTATCTGCATTTCTTCTTCCAGGTCTTCATCAAGATGCAGAGTTATGGTTAACTTATATTCATCAGCTTCAA
>Ga0315548_1004420_pt1 | contig 10138 bp, 3 predicted proteins | sample SalMarSW160110MG_2_FD_202540 | JGI IMG/M metagenome (GOLD analysis project Ga0315548, IMG submission 202540) | Salt marsh sediment microbial communities from the Plum Island Ecosystem LTER, Massachusetts, United States - Salt Marsh Sediment SW1601-110 ... | reverse complement strand
ATATCAGGATATCGATCGGCAACAGCCTGAAACCATTCTCTAATTTCTTCCAATTGCTCCGCCGGCGCTAATCCTGATATCCAACTGGGCTGCTGTGCTCCCCATATCAGTACATGAAAGTGAAACGGGAAACCGTTGCTCTTCGCAAGATTGTACGCAGCATCCAGGCCTCCCCAGTTCATCACATCGCGGGTTCCTTCTACACTTCCCCACTTTCCGGCATTTTCCGGCGTGACCTGATTCCAGTACGCTTCAAAATTTAAAGCCTGGTTAGAACTATATGTGCTCCCGACAAACTTTAGTTGTCCGGTAGCAAGCGGCGGACCTTCCCAGATCACTGGACTTGGTATTATTTCGGTAATTTGCAGGTTATCTATATAAATAGTATTCCCCACATTGACTGTATAACTAAAATGAACTGGTCCGCGGATATATGCTTCATTATTGGTGACCGTAAATTGCATAGTAAATTTTTGCCACTGGGTACTCAGCGTAGCCGGGCGTATTGCTGAAATCTCACCTGTCGAATAGTATCCCATCGTGAAATTTACCTGAGCGCCTGCTGTAGCAGCTTTTGCCCAAATAGAATAGTCATACATTCCGTTCGGCTTTACTCGAAGACTATCTGCAATAGCCTGGATATCCCATTGAGTTGATGTTGCAGCATTAACTGTGACTTTTAATGCACGGTTTCCCTCCTCAACCGTGTCGCTCACGATCTCGATTAGTGGCGGCGGGGTTACGCCTGAACCCACCGAAATCAACCAGCCTTTGACATTGTTGTTAACCACGCCGGTGTCGGAACTCTCGAAACCTCCATTCGTGACAATAGGAAGGGATTGGCCAATACCTTTTCCTCTTACAGAAACTGAATCGGGCGATCCTAACGCATTGTGTGTTAAGATGATGAATCCCGATTGACTGGAAGTATCAACTGGTGTAAAAGTTATTGTAAGCTTTGAACTGTCTGAAGGCGCAATCGAAAAAGCAGAAGGAGAAAATGTAAATAAGGCATTGGTTGACGAGACTGGAGTAACCTTGAGTGTGTCTGTTCCCCGGTTATAAATCTCTACACTATCTTGTATAGCAATGCCAACAGTATCACTTCCGAAGTCTATGGTATTTTTCGAACTTTCGAAGATGGCACTTGGGTTGGCTGCCGGTTTTGGTACAAGTGTGACGCTGTCGGCATACCAAATAGTTGCGACTCCAGTGCCACCTACATCTCCTGTACCTGCACAGTGTATTCCAAAGGCAATATAGATGGTATCCATCAAGCTAGTAGTGTTAGCAATATCAATAGTGATATTCTCCCAAGCAGAAGAACCCATTTGGGCGCGATTCCAAGTGCCGATTTTAGCATCCGCATTGTTATTAAACGGACCTGTCGGCAAAGTTTGATAGGCTTCAACCATTATGTCCTTATAACCTACATCTCCCTGCGCAAAGTAGCCCTCAAAAGTGAAGGAATTAAAATCAGCCAGAGTTTTTCCAGCCGGCAGGATAAATTGAAGAACAGGAGCAGCGTTATAATTGCCGATTGTATTTTGCAGAACCTTGTTTCCAGTTGCAACCGGATCGTCAGCAACCACGGCTTGACAGTCCGTAGGATTCCAGCCAATTCCGGTAAAAGAATGTCCAATGGTATCGCTTTCAAAATCCCACGATAAAACACTGCTTTGTGCATTGAGCGTACCCATGGCAACAAAGGAGAAAACGATGATGAAATACATCATCCTGTAGAACAGCTTTTTCATAACTCCTCCTATATAAGAATGTGAACGATTTTACGAGGAATAACTTATTTGCAATTAAGATATTTTTCGATAGTAATCAACGAATAATTATTCTTGCCGATTATCATTCTTACATAATAATCATTTCTTATTGCATATTCTCATCTATTTAATAAATAATTTACAGCATTTGCCAGAAATATATAGTCAGCGCAAATATCGATTACGACTTCATTTTCGCCCCAGAGGAAAGGCCAGTCCTCTTTGTTTTCGGGAAAGTCCGGTTTTAAAACAAGCACACCGGGAACGACTCCACCTGCTATAAATGAAAAGTCAGCGCGGTTACTCCCATAAGTTACTTTTTTTGAATGAGTTCCGACACCAGAGACAAATGAAATATTAGAATAAGGATGGCAGCCGAATATGTAATTGAGTCCTTTATAAATATATTCGCGTCCGATAATTTCCGGATATGCCTTATTCAAAAAATAATTTGTGATGGACCATGATATTAATTCGCTGTTGCCTGCCCAGCCTCTTGTTCCGACAAGGACACCATATGGATTCTGTTGGTTGAGTTTCTCTATTTCGTTTTTATATTTTACGACGTGCTTTTTCAGTCTATCTTTATATTCCTGAGACATATATGGTACCGCTCGTGCCGCTGTTGAAATATTAAATAAGAGTGCTCTATCGTTTTCGAGTTCCTTCCATATTAATTTATTAAATATTTGAGAATACTTTTCATCCTTTGTAGAAATGTAAAGTTGAAGTGCTGCATTAATTTCAGCGTTACTGAAAAACCACGAAAATCTGGATGTGTCTTTCCGTGGAGGATCCTTATGTTCCTTATCCCATGCGCTTATAGCATATAAGAGCGATTCTTCTGAAAGCTGTGTGTTGTAATCTTTTAATGCACGACTTGCCGAAGCCAGAGCGGCAATTGAAGAATAATTGATGAACGGAATTTTAGTCGTGAAAACCCATCTGTCATCCATTGTCCCGCTGGTTAAACCATCGGTTTCATACGGTTTTAATTTGGGATTGTACGGTAAATTATCGGTTATAGTCGATGCATCCCCGAGATGATGGTATTGATGAAGGTTTGGGAAATTAATCCCCCTTACTGCATGACCGATATTTTTATGCTGTGCGACTAATTGGAGTGTCCCGTGTTCTAATTGCTGTAAAAGATCCGGTACGCCGTCCGGATGGTGAATATCGACGAATCTTGCTTTCTGATCTATAAGCGTCTCATCGCGCTGCAGGCCGAAAAGTTCCCAAGTATCGGTAAAACTAGAGACAACATCGCAATGATGGGAAGTTTCGATGTCAAAATCGCCTGCATCAAACCACCCGCCTACATCCAATCCGGGAATATGTTCAAAGGGCTTGTATTTTGTATATGTAACCGAATCCATCCAGAAGCCGTCAAAGTGTTTCCGATTTATGGGTGCCTGGAGTGCATCATCACGAAACGGATTACCATGCCAGACACGGTATGCTTCATTAACCATCATATGATCCATCTGTACCGGGAACCAGACATCGAGAGTTTGATGCCATATATTATCATAAACATGAGAGTTTATTGGAAAAACATTAGTTTTTTGTTCACCGTATTTAATAAAATATATACCGGTATCTTTAACGGATGTAAAATCAAATGTAATATAGTTATAACGGAAAAAATGTCCCCAATTTTTGACATCTGCAATGAGTTTCTCAATATTTTTTCCATCTGCTGTAATTTGATAGAGAGAAGCAGTTAATAAAGGAGAATCATTTTTATCCAGTTCGATGATCGCTTTTTTCTCCTGAGAAGGGTGATATCCGACCTGAGAGAATCCAATAACAGGAGTGCGTTTCCAGTTTGTAATAGTATTGGCGCTTAAAAACCATTCCACTACTTTTCCTGATTTATTCGAAGGGATAAGACTTCGAACTACAAACCAGCCGTTCTGTGCTAAATTACGTCCGTCTAAAAGCATGAGTTCACCGCTTAAGGATTGGATTTTAACACAGCGCTCAGGATCTTCTGGTGCCAGTACTATTGTATTACCCGACGCAATGGGTTTCGGTTCAATAAATTCACCTCTTCCTCTATCGTCAAATGTTGAGTAACCGCCAAACTGAGGTATTTTTTCTTTGACAGGCTTAACCATCATATCACTTGAAGGATACAATGGGAATATTCCTGATTTACCGTCTATTAAATAAGTTTTTTCAAAATATGAAGCTGGCAAAAATTCGATATTAAAACCGGCATGATTTATTAGTTTTTCCGGCAGTGGTTTATCTAAATAAACAGTAATTGCGACACCATTTTCCTTTGCCTTAACTATCACCCTGGAATCGAAGTCATAATTTTCGTACCTCAGCAAAACTTCAATAGAATTATTTTCCTTATCTACTTTTCGTTCCTTAACTATTGGTATTTGATCCCATTGTTCCGGCGTTGGACTTAATCTGACTGCACCGCCTGTAGAAGTTCTTACACCGTGGTGTATCAGTTCAATACCGGCCTTTTTTTCATCAAAGAAAAAGCCGTTGTATTCGTTTGAGAAAACAAAGACGTTGAATCCGGCTGTTTCAAAATATTCCAAATCATTCACCCGCAGTTTTTGACTGAAAAGGTTAGAGGTAGGCAAAAAGATTATCGCGAGAAGAATAAGCTTTGTAAGCGAAAAGGTTTTTAGCATAGCGTTATCCTTATTAAAAGTTATTCGTATCGGAAACGGAAAGATATAAAATAGTGCCGTCGTATCTTCCGCTGGCGTTTGCTCAATGAACATTCATGAAACTTGCATTGATCACAAAATAAAAACGATAATGGAAGAATGCAAATATCGGTTTCATAATTTCTTGTTTCTTTCTGTTCATTTGGAATTAATCTTCCATCTCTAACAGTTGGGCACTGTAGATAATGAAATTATTTTACTGCGCTTAATATTTGTTTTTTAAAATATTTGTTCCGGATAATATGGTTTTGCAATTAAGCATTTATTAATCATGGGTAGAGTTGTATTAAAATCTTTTCTTCTGTAAATGATGCGATTAGCATTATTGTCGTTACCTAAACATGCAGCCTCTTCTTTTCATAAGATATATATAAATATATTGACGTCACAATAACAAGTTATCTGATTACATAAATCACTGCAAGTTATTATTTATTTTGTCACTCTCGCGCTTGTCCTGAGCGTGTCCAAGGATGCGCAGGATTCAAATATTCTGGAATCCTGCCGGCTTCATCGGGATGAGAATAACGAGGCAAGCGTCAGAGTAGGGGGCCGAATATAGAAACAAACATTATTTCAACAATATGAGTTTCTTAACTTGTTTAAAATCTCCTGCGCTTATTGTATAGAAATACACGCCACTGGAAAGGTATGCTCCATTAAAGTTCACCGAATAATTACCTGCACTTATTTCTTCGTTGACGAGCGTTTTGATTTCTCTTCCAAGAATATCAAATACTTTCAGCGATACAAATGTTCTCGTTGGAACACTATAATTTATTATTGTTGTTGGATTGAAGGGATTTGGATAATTCTGACTTATATAAAAATCACTTGGCGTACTTTTAGAATTCGTTACACCCACAGAGGAAAGTTCGCTGTAATAAGGATAAATAGTAAATTGTGAACCGTCAGTACTTAACGCTAGAAAAAAAGAATTTCCATAGTGATCATACCATAAAATACCGTTCGGCTGAAAATCGTTCCCAATATTAATACGATATCCAACAACACACGAATCCAAGTTCTGGTCCGAGTTGTAAGAAAAAATATATTGATTGAGCTCGTACAATGTTCCATAATAGTATTCAGAATTAACTATAGATAGGATTTTACCAGGGCCATCATAGGTGAATACTGCTTGATAATAAGTTAGAGTATCTCCAGTTCCGAAATCCCAAATATCAAGCATTTCTCGGCCTGAGCCATCATATTCAATATGATGTACCTGAAACGTATCTCTTATACTCTGATTTATAACATTACAGATATTACAGGTTGAATTACCAATGGAATCATATTCATATAAATATCCTCTTCCTTTTAGCAGATCTAATCTTGATTTTAGCCTGCCAAGCGCATCGTATTCCATAATTGACGAGTCGACCGTACTAGGGCCATAAACAAGTGCATAATCCCAGTAAAAGAGTGTCAGATTTCCTGATGAGTTGTATTGATATTTTGTGTAGGTGGCCGTGTCGCCATTTTCTGCAATACTAACAGCAGAAACGATCCTGTTATTACTGTCATATGAATATGCGCGGCTGCCCACATTCTGCAAGACAGTGTCGATATAATGCATACTCTGCAAGGACAGCAATCCTTTTTCATTATATGAATTATCAGAAAATGTCTGATAATATTTAGTGACCTGGAAAGGGTGGTGGGAACTGTCATAAAAAATAGATTGGCAGACAACCCCCCCGAGATCGTCTTCCCAGATCATTTGGCCGCTGCTATTATACTTAAAATGGAAGGTGTTGAATTGACCAGAAATAGAAGGGTAAGTACAAAAAACACTGTCCAGAACAAACCCATTTTGTATTTCAATGGGAATATAGTTGTTGCGAAAATTGACTGCTTTGGACAACTGCGATGGTTGTGCCAGCGATGTAACAATTCCAGAGAAAACAAAAACAACAATTGGAAAAACCGAGTAATAGGTTCTTTTCACGATAATCCTCCGTCGGAGATGATGAATTCATTTTAAAGCACTTACTATTTGTTGTCTTAACTTATTTGCGTCAGGATAATTTGGTTTTAACAATAAACATTTTTGAATTATTGCTAAGGCTGCTTTAAAATCTTTCGTTTGGAAATAAGCCAAGGCAAGATTGTATGACACTGACGGATCTATGGGGTTGAAATTATACGCTTCTGTTAATTGCTTAACTGCATCATCATACTTCCCTCTATACAGCTGTATTATTCCAAGTCTCTTAGAAGTATAATCCGATAAATCTATTTTGTTTTTGTGATAGAAATACGTAATAAGAGTATTAAAATCCTTAAGAGCAGGATACTGATAAAGCAAAATATTTATATGTTTTAAATAATTTTTAATATCATCTCTTTTCAAATACGCTGCAGCGGCAAGCAAATGTGCATCGGTCCAGGATATTCTTCCTTCTATTTTGTACATTGCAATAGAATCGGTTAAATCCTTGGGCTGAAGTAAATCAACAAAATCCTTTTCGCGAAAATCCGACATTACTTTATTCTTTTTTGCGTATGGCCAATTCTCTTTCAATATAGTAATACCATAATTGCCTATAATTGAATCTAGCTTTGTAAACATAAAATTAGCGAGCGTAAGACTATCCTGTTCACCAAAAGGAATTTTTGAATTTTCCGTTTTAGGGAGATATCCCTCTTTCTCCATACAATCGTAAAAAGATTTTCCCATAAGTTGATAACCTTTTACATTTGGATGCAAATGATCGACAATGAGGTTGTCGCCAACTATTCCATACGGAATTGCGGAGTTAAATATTGAGTCCGTTGGAACAACGGGAGTATGAAATTCCAGACCCAGATCGTCGATGAGCTTATTTATCTCTTTGGGCGCCCTGAACCTAAGTGCGTCCAAATCTTTTGCCTGTTTGAAAAGGGAATCAGCTTTTATAAAATTGTTATTTTTAAATTCAATTTCTGCTTCTTCATAAACTTGATCTGCGGTTTGGTAGCCCGGTGTACTAACCGAAATAAACGGTTTCTGATCTTTTAAATTACTGACCAGCCTGCCTACTATGACCGGCACACCTTTATCTTTAATCGACTTTAAGATATCGGTCATGTTTTCCTTAAATTGCTCAACGCCTTCATCGAACAATTTAGAATTAAAAATAATATATTTGTCTTTTGCCATATTGGACATCATGGTGCCTGAAAGTGTCTTATTCCCTGACGAAAATAATGACATTACCCAATGCAACGAATTGCGTATGAGCTGCGTTATCTTGAAGTCATTCAAATACAACATGAATCGAATTAGAGTCCGGGAAGAGCCAAATGATTGACTGGAACCGACACTCAATGCGCCATAATATTCATTATGTCCGGTATAGATTAAAATTAAATCAGGCTTTTGATCCAGTACGCCCGGTAAAAGATCTAACAACGTGTACGAGCTTATCGCTGACATACCTAAATTGATAACCTCGATTGGCGTATTGGGATAAACCAATTCTAACCTTCTTCGGATATAACGGGAGAATGATCCCATCGGGCCGTAAGGAAAACCTTCCGCACTGCTTTCACCCAAGACAAAAATCCTGAAGGCATCCGCTTTTTTGTGGATGTCAAATTCATCTTCACTTGCCGTAGGATGAAATTCGCTGCCGGTAAAATATTTTTTACATATGTTCGAATTTAATACATATTTCCCTTCCCCGACATCTACCCATTGATCAAAATTATTACCATAATCTATTATCTTTAAGAATATCTCTAGAATAGCCAAAAATATTATCGGAAGTAAAACCGATACCGCATAAAACCATTTAGGCGTTTTCTTTCTGGAAGCATCAATGATATTTTTTACTTCAGAACGCGGAAGATTGTATTTCTTAGAAATTTGATTTATGGAAAGTTGATCTTTATCGATTAAAAGCCGCGCCTTTATTTCTTTGGATATTTTCATACTAGTGCCACTTTTAAAAATTAATCCTGTGTTTTTTAAGTAAGGTTTATCAAAAAAGGCACTAGTGCTCGTTTCCTTTTTAATGGTCACATTAATTAGAACGCAATACTACTTATTGGAAACGGCACTAGTTCTTTTTACTGATAATAGAACCTGAAGTCAGGACTATAAAAATGATTAAATACATACTTAATCCGACAAAAAAGCATAAAGTAAAACCAAAAGTCATGGATAGGATAACTGCCGATATCGAACCGAGAACGGTAAAAATCCCATTCACTCCATACATCCATGGTATATATTTTACCAAATTGTTTTGCTTTAACATTTGTATCCCGGTAGGGAAGGGAATACCAAGTAAAAAACCGAACGGTGACAGTAAAACAAAACAAACGATCGCTCGAATAACCAGCCCATAAGCCAGTAATTCATTAAGAATGGATGGATGTATGACAAACAGGAGCACGCCGGCAATTACTATTAAACCTGAAATATGTTTTAAACGTTTTACAACATCCTGTGAATATATATGTCCTCCGAAAAAGCTTCCAATTCCCATTCCAACCAACAGAGAGCCAAGCAGAATTGATAAAGCAATTGTAGGCGAGCCAAGATAAAGAATGAACTTTTGGAACAGAGATATTTCCAAAATCATAAATCCGATGCCAATGCAAATAAAAACTAAGAGAGGAACTACAAACCTTTCCTTTTCTTTGTGTTTTCTATTATTTTTCAATTTTGATTTTATCTTCATGAAAGGGATTATTACCGATAACAAGGCAGCCGCCGATATTGCTATTAAAAGGTTTGAAAAGTCACCGGGCATACCTTTATTCACTTTATAGAAAAAGGGGCTGTCATCGCGAACAGGAGATATATCAGAGCTATTTTTTGCTATTAATTCTTCGATTGGGATATGCTTATCTTTAATATATTGCAGCAGAACATTTTCAATTTCATTGTTAACTGAATTATTTAAAAAGGGGAGATATGATACCCGAGGGAAATCAGCTGGCAAGGACATTGCAGCTTTTGAAATAGCTTTTATCTCATCAACCGTATAAGCAGATTTTTTAATTACGATTGTTGGCGCATAATCGCTGCCCAAAATTATGAAGTGATTGGGCGCATCGGAATTATTAATCCCGTTTTCTTTGAAAGCAAATAAAGTTGTAACAATAAGTCTAACAAGTTCCCATCTATTGTGTAAAGTTAAAATCAGCTGGCCGTTTTGAGTTAAATTATTTAAGTAATCCTTTATAGCTTCTACAGTTAGAAGAAAATTTTCATTGGAAGCAAGCCCGTCGATACTCTGCAGCTGTTTGGTTGAAGGGAGGGCCATGACAATGATATTGTAATGCTGCCGGGCGCTCTTTATGAAATGACGGCCTTCAGACACTTCGATTTTCACGTTTGGAAAATTTGTATAAATACCTCCGTTGAAGTCGCTATATTTTTTTACTATTTCTACAAAATCAGGGTTCACCTCCACACCGGTAATCTTTTGGACCCCTCCAAGAATTCCTGTAAGAATTTCTCCACCGCCGCCGGGACCTATAACCAGCATATTTTCCCTTTCTTCTTTATTAAGGAAAAGAAAAGGAATTGTCGTTGAATGGTACAGTAAAATCCTATTAAGAAGTGTATCAGGGTGCGCAATGCTCCCATTGAACCTGTACATTTGCGAACCTGCCGCGCCGTCGATGAAAAGATTTTTAATGATATTTTGGTTGTTATAT
>Ga0315548_1004419_pt1 | contig 10139 bp, 9 predicted proteins | sample SalMarSW160110MG_2_FD_202540 | JGI IMG/M metagenome (GOLD analysis project Ga0315548, IMG submission 202540) | Salt marsh sediment microbial communities from the Plum Island Ecosystem LTER, Massachusetts, United States - Salt Marsh Sediment SW1601-110 ... | reverse complement strand
TCTGCATTGTTATCCGCTCGCTTCATTCTGGATATTAAAAATTCTATAGCTGCTGAGTTATCCTGCATATCACTCAATATTTTCCTCAGAACCCAAATCCTGTTTAAAGCGTCCGAAGGCAGTAACAGTTCTTCTTTTCTTGTGCCGGAAGCCAATATATCAATAGCCGGGAAGATCCTCTGATCTGATAAATGACGATCTAAAACGACTTCTTGGTTCCCTGTACCTTTAAATTCCTCAAATATAACCGAATCCATACGGGAACCCGTTTCAACAAGCGCAGTTGCCAGTATGGTCAGACTCCCGCCACCTTCAATATTACGCGCAGCCCCAAAAAACCTCTTGGGAGTTCGGAGAGCATTAGAATCAACTCCTCCCGATAACGTTTTACCACTATGCGGTACAACCAAATTGCTCGCGCGAGCATATCTGGTAATAGAATCCAATAAAATAGCCACATCTTTTCCCATTTCAACATATCTTTTTGCCTTTTCAAGTGCCATTTTCGCGACTTGAAGATGTCTTTGAGGAGACATATCAAAAGTAGAAGAAAGCACTTCACCATTCACCGATCTTGCCATATCGGTAACTTCTTCAGGTCGCTCATCTACAAGGAGCACCATCAAATGCATTTCAGGTTGGTTCTCTGTAATAGAATGGGCTATTTTCTTTATCAATACAGTCTTTCCTGCCTTCGGAGGGGAAACAATTAAACCCCTTTGACCCTTCCCGATGGGCGCGATAAGATCTATAATTCTGGTAGAAAGGTCTTCATCTTCAGTTTCAAGATTTATTTTCTCATTAGGATGAAGCGGGGTCAGATAATTGAAATCAGGTCTGTCTTTAGCTTCTTTCGGATGAACATAATTTATACTCTCGATCGTTTCAATTGAATGATATTTTTCGGAATTTTGAGGAGGCTTTACCGCCCCTATTATAGTATCTCCCGTTCTTATTCCGAATCTCTTTATAATCGCGGGCGCGACATAAATATCATCGGGATTCTGAGTATAATCATTCTCTTTGGCTCGCAGGAAACCGAACCCTTCACTTAAGATTTCAATTACACCCCGTATTAAATCACGTCCTTCTTTACTGGCTTTTTCTCCCAATATTGAGAATATCAATGCTTCTCTATCTAAACCAGAAAAAGAAATCCCTAATCGTCGAGCTGTATTTGCTAATCCCGTGTAATCTTTATTTTGAATTTCAGAGATATACATAAAACTTGTAGCTATATATAGTTAATTTCCTTTTTTTGTCAAGGGTTATTAGAATTCTTGTTAAAAGATAGGCTTTTATAATCTACGCGCAGAAAGATGAACTCGAATTATTTATACTCATTCAGGAGATGCTAATTCCGCACCGCAATTTTCGCAATACCAAGCGTCAGGCTTATTTTTATAGTTACACTTGGGGCATACCGAAACCAATTCCCCTCCACCATCTTTTTCATCCTTTTCCGCTTTTACTTCTTTCTTGTCCTTTTTCTCTTTCTTTCCCTTCTTCTCTTTTTCCTCAGCTTCTTCATTCAATTCCTGTTCAAGAGAAGAAAGCCAGTCTTCCTCTTCAGCCGAACCGCCGGAAGATTTTTCTTCTGCTTTTGCTTCGCTTTTTTCCCTAGATAGATCGAATAACTCTTCCTTATCCTTAGCCTCTTCCTTCCCCTTCTGAAATCCTTTGGAAACAGAAACATCTGGAATCACACTTTCACTTTCTTCGGCAGTCTGCTCCTTACCGGTAAACAATTCTTCCGCTATCATATTTTCTTCAGAAACCTCGGGTAAAGGCTCTTCTTCCACTTCTTTTTCTTTATTCTCTTCCTTTTTCTTATCTTCACCTTTGTCTTCTTCTACCTTTTCCCCTACAGATTCTTCATCTATTACATCAAGCGGCTCTCCTAAAAGTTCCATTGTTTCCGCTTCTTCTTTTTTTATAGAACTGAGATCTCCCTCGATAGCCGCCATTTTTTCTTTTATTTCACCACTCATCGAATCATACTGCCCGTCCTCATACTCTCCTATCGAATGCCTTAATTCGATTTCTTCAAGCTGCTCCTGTAATTCATCTAATTTGCCCTTCAAAGGCTGTTTTTTGGTAGCTATTTCTTTTAAAGTTTCCTTCAGCGATTCTTTCTTTCCGGCTAATTGATCATTTAGCACCTTGAGTCTTTTCTCATAATCCTCTTTAACTTTTTGAAATATTGAATCTCTAATAGCCCCTTTCTTTCCCTCTATTTTCTTAATCTTTTCTTTTACATCATCTATTGCGCTTTTAATTTGAGCAACCTCTTCACTCATCGTTTTCCTCCTATTGAAGTTGACTCACAAAGTTAAAATTCATACTGAATTCTCCCCAACCATTTTTAATTTTATACTCAGTATCCATTATTTTATCAAAATTTTCCTCCAGGACGCTATAAGATAGTTTCTTAGCAGCCGGAAGATACTTCTTACTGAAAATATATGGGTGCATATTCAATCTTCTATTTAAATTCGACTCCCTCAAATTCTCACCCTCATCAATAGACGCGCGTAAGGCTAAAAGACACCGGATATCTCTGTTCACAAAATGAAAAACAGGCATGTTATCCGAATATTCTACAAGATACCTGAGCGCCTCCCGGTATTTACCTTCCATTATCGAATTAGAAATTTTAAATATAGTATCGTCTCGGTAAAATCCTATATTTTTTAAATCTTTTTCCTCAATATTTTTATCCTTTTCTTCTTTTAATAAGATAATTCTTTCTAAATGCTCTTTGATCTCTTCCCTGTTTAAACCACAAGAAAAATGCAATAGATTTATTGCCTCTTCGCTTATCCTATATGACTTAGCAGCTACAAACTTTCTTATCCAAACTGGTATATCTGAATCATAAACCTTTTTAAAATTCCCGATTAAACTATCCTTTATTTTAAATATTTTTGTATTATTCTTGAAAACAAGCACGATAAAATTAGGATCCAATTTATCGGGATTACTTACAGAGCTTTTGATTTCCTTAAACAAAGGAGCGGAAATACTATCCACATCGTAAAGAATAATCAATTTACCCCCGAATAAGGTCTTCATACGCAGATTTTTAATAGTTTCTTCCGCATCATCCGGGAAAAAGATTTCAATGTTTTTCGAATCAAAATCTTCCTTTATATTGTCTATAACTTCTTTCACGTCAAAATCATCTCCGGAGATTTGAAGTAAGTTGTGTTCATGCTTTTTAAAGGAATTTATTATATCCTTAACATTACCCTTGTACCCCATAATTTTAATTATAACATTATTCATTTCTAAGTCAAGTCCCTTTATTTGCAAACCAAAGGAGCAAAGGCAAAAAAAAATAGTTGGACGCAGATGAACGCAGATTAACAGGATTTATTGTTTTTGTTTAAAATCCAACCCCAACTCAAAAATCATTTAAACCTCAAAGGACACAAAGTCTTTTGTTGTTTTTCCCTTCCTAATATCCTAACATTCTAACCAAAATATTAACATTCAGTTCTATTAATTTTTATTTTTCCTTTATTTTGGCTAATTAACCAATCTATCAATTAAGGTGGGAAGCGAAAAAACAACTATTGACATTATTAAACTTTTTCATATAATAATTTTTAAGGTGAGATAGCTCAGTCGGTAGAGCACGGGACTGAAAATCCCGGTGTCGGTGGTTCAATTCCACCTCTCACCATTTTTAAAAAAATGAAAACTTCTTTAATATTTTTATCGTTTATTTTTATCATCACAACTCTTGGGTGTAATAAATCCAAAGATGTGGTTATAGAAACAAAAACAATAACTAAAGAATACGTAAAAGGAGTCGCTGAAGTACCCAATAAAGTAAGAGTGGTTACGGAATTGGCTTCACTCCGTCAGGCTATAAAAATGTATAAAGTACAAAATGAGAAATATCCTGAAAGTCTGTCGGATTTAAGGGTAAAAGTTAAAGATGTAGAGGATTATGAGTACGATTCCGAAACGGGTAAAGTAAAAAGCAGACATTACCCGAGAATGTAATTTAGTTACCAGTTAATTAGTAAATCAGTAGATCAGTAAATTTAAAGAAACTAATACTAATTTACCAATACACTAATCACTAAAAACTGCTTGCAGTTTTTAAAGTTTGCCGTAATATTCTAGAACGTCTTTAATAGAATAGGAATTTACTTCTTCTTTTGAAAAACCAAGTTTAGAAACCATCTCATATATTGCCGTTAAATCGGGGGCTTCTATCTCTAAAAATGCGGGAATATCCGGATATTTATCTATTTCAAAATGTATTCGGTTTAACTTGTAAGTTATTCTGTGTTTTTTAAATTCATATAGAGTGGAAAGCCCGATTTCTTTAAAAATTTTTTCCATTAAGCCAAAATCCTGAATTTCGAGCTCGTTTTCATCCATAATTTTTGCTTTATCCTGTGTTATAAACTTTTTGTAGGTTAAAATAACTTTTTCGTCCTTTTTCCTGAGTCTTAAAACTTTTCCTTCCTTCTCCAAACGTTTATCCGAAAAATCGAAATATACATTAACTAATTCCCCATCAAAAACCTTCTCCACCCCCATTTCTTTTAGTTTTTCCTCTACCTCCTCAACATCTATCTCCAGAATTTTAACTTCAATCTCTTTCAAAAACCACCCCCAAATTCTTCATATATTTTAATAAGCTATCTATTCCATAAGCAAGCAAATAAACATGTTGGTACTTTTTTCTTGTAACTAAAAGGGAAGGGGTATCGCTCAAGAAAAATGCCTCGGAGACCGAGCGGGCACGGACTTTTGACGAAGTCAAAAGGAGCAAGGTTGAGAGACAAGCAGCAGTTTTCTCGCCGGGAAAACTGACTGCGGTTTTTCGGAGCGGTATCCCTGAACGACAACCAACGGAGAAATTGCCCATATTTTTCTCGGACAATAAATCTTCGAGCATAGAAAAAAGTACATTTTTTTCTAAATTTTACTTTTCAAGGTCATACTCATTAATCTTATTAAACAAAGTCTTATATGAAATATTAAGTAACCTCGCTGCCTGTGCCTTATTTCCCTCAGTTTGGCTCAAAGCTTCTCTAATAATTCCGATTTCAGTGTTCCTCTTTGCCTTCTCCCCTATTTCTCGAAGATTGAAACTCTCGATCTTTTTATCTTCTTTTCGTTTGGCGTGAAAAATAATATCTTCCTCTCCGATTGTATCAGATTCACAAACTATTAAAGCTCTTTTAATAACATTCTCAAGTTCTCGAACATTCCCTTTCCATTCATGCTTCTTTAATTTCATCAAAGCTTCATCATTTATCCCTTCAACCTTACCCGGAATACTGCCTCCATATAAATCGATAAAATACTTAACAAGTGTTCCGATATCTTCGAGTCTATCCTTAAGAAGAGGTAAATGAATAGGAAACACGTTTAAACGGTAATATAAATCTTCTCTGAATTCTTTATTTTCAACTAGGTCTTCTAAATTTCTGTTTGTAGCACAAATTATTCTCACATCGACTTTAATTCTATCTCTACCGCCAACTTTCTCAAACTCTTTTTCTTCGATTACTCTCAAAATTTTCGATTGAAGAAGCAGGGGCATATCCCCTATTTCATCTAAGAAAAGAGTTCCTCCGGAAGCTTGAAAAATCTTTCCTATTCTCTTAGAAACACCTGTGGCGGTACCTTTCTCTATACCAAATAATTCACTTTCAAGAAGAGTTTCGGGTATCGCGGCAGAATTTAAAACTATAAAAGGCTTATCTTTTCTTGGACTCCACTCATGAATAGCCCTGGCAAATAACTCTTTACCTGTTCCGCTTTCTCCAAAAAGAAAAGCCGTAAGGTCGGTTGCCGCCACTTTTTTCCCAAGAGTTATAGCCTTTTTTAAAAGAATAGAATTACCTACAATTTTTTTCTTAGAAGGAAAAGTTTTTTCTTCTATCTCATTTCTTATTTTTTCAATTAATACATCCGGGTCAAAAGGTTTCTGGATGAAATCCGAAGCGCCTTTTTTTACAGCTTCTACCGCGGTTTTGATATCTCCGTAAGCAGTTATTATAAAAACCGGAAATTCGGGTGCGACTTTAAGCACTTTGGTCAAAAGTTCCAAGCCACCCATTTCAGGCAATTTAAGATCGAAAACGCCAACCGAAAAAACATCCCTGTTAAAAACATCAAATGCCGCCTCGGCAGAAGCACAGGATTCAAAAGCAATATTTGCCTTCTCGAAATTGAGTTCCAACATTTTCCTGAAGTTTTCGTTATCTTCTACAAGAAGAACTTTATTCATTTCCCCCTCTCGGCAAAGTTATAATAAATTTACTTCCCCTGCCGGCTTGGCTTTCAACTTTGATATCTCCGTTATGCGCTTCGATTATCCTTTTAGCAACTGCCATACCAACTCCAACCCCTCCGTCTTTTTTTGTAAAGAACAAATTAAATATGGATGATAAAGTTTCTTTATCCATCCCAACTCCTTTATCTTTTATTATAATATTAATTTTTTTCTTCTTTTGTTCAACCGAAATTACTATATTACCCTTTTCCCTGCACGCATCGAGAGCGTTATCCAGTAAATTATATATAGCCCTCCCAATAAGTTCGGCATCGGCTTTCAATTTAACATCATCAGGGATATCGGTTTTTATATCTACGTCCTTTTTATCTAATCTTTCGATCACCTCATTTATCAAAACTTTGATATCCGTCTCTCTTATTTCCGTCTTCAACGGCCCGGAAAGAGATAAAAGATTTGTAGAAAAATCATTTAAACGGCTGGTCTCCTCTAAGATACCTCTTCTTATGTCTTTATTTTCAACAAGTTTACCAAACCCAAAAATAGCGCCGGTAGCGTTTCTGATTTCATGAAGAACTTGTGTTACGTTCTCCCCCAGATTAGAAAGAAAAAGCTTCTGGTTTAGCTCTTTTTCTCTTTCCTTAACACTCTTTAAACTTTCCCTGTAATCCTTTACCATTTCCCTTATTGTCCTCATTGTATAATCTATATTTTGTCCTTTTTCGCCGGTAACTTCTCTGATTTTTTTAAAGGGATAAGAAAATACCAAGAAGATATAAAAACCAAGCGCAATAAATGATAAATAGACCATTATCCTCAAAAATAACGAAACTCTAAAAACTTTTTTCAGTACTCCAAGTTCTTCTTCCGAAGCTTTAATGAGCAAATAACCTTCTTTAACAGGAAATATACCATATCTATAACCCCAAAAACTGACTGTATCGGGGAATTGTTCCGGTATGAAACGCAAATTAAAATCAGATGAAACGACTAAACTTTTAGTAGAATCGAACACTTCAACCCAATCTATCGAATACTCGCTTAAAAGGGGATAAACTTTTTTTAAATCCAAACCTATTTTATTATCTTTTTCTATCGCTTCTTTTATTCGGGCAGCACTAAAATCGATCCGATCATCGACTTCTGTTAAAAAAGCCTCCCTAATTCCTAATGAATAAGATGTTGTAGAAACATCCAGGCAAACAAACAATAAAAAAAGTAAAAAGAAACTTATTGAAAGCTCACGCATTCATCTAAAATTAAGTTCCCTCCCCCCAGGAGTTAAGATATTTTTTCTGCTCTTCTGTCAACTCGTCAATTTCTATTCCCATGGTCTTAAGCTTTAAAAGGGCTATTTCTCTGTCAATTTCCGGAGGCAATGTATAAACTTTCTTTTCCATTTTGTCAGCTTCCCGAGTCAGGTAAACTGCCGCGTTTGCCTGATCCGCGAAACTCATATCCATTACTATTGCAGGATGTCCCTCCGCGCACGAGAGATTAACCAATCTCCCACCGCCAAGTAAATTGATACTGCGACCACTTTTTAGTTTATACTGGGTTACGTTTTCTCTTACTTCTTCTTTTGACACACTCATTTCCTCAAGGTCTTCGAGTTTGATTTCAACATTAAAATGCCCGGAATTGCCGATTATTACGTTATTCTTCATCTTCTCCATTTCTTCCCCGGTAATAATCCATTTATCTCCCGTAACAGTAATAAAGACATTTCCTATTTCGGCAGCCTTTCTTTTGGGCATTACATCGTATCCTTCCATAACCGCTTCAAGAGCTCTAATAGGGTCGGTTTCAACTACAATGACTCTCGCTCCCATACCGCTTGCTCTCTTAGCAACACCTTTTCCACACCAGCCAAAACCAAATACAACAAAATTGCTGCCGGAAATGAGATAATTGGTAGCCCGCAGAATACCATCGATTGTGGACTGACCGGTACCGTAACGGTTATCAAACAAATATTTAGTCATCGAATCATTCACCGCTATTACAGGATAACCAAGAACACCATCTTTAGCCATCGCCCTGAGTCTTATAACTCCTGTCGTTGTTTCTTCCGTACCACCGATTACTTTATCCAACTCCGATTTATATTCGTTATGTAAAGTTGAGACAAGATCTGCCCCGTCATCCATTGTTATATCGTGACCACTATTAAGTGCACTATTAATATGGCTGTAGTACGTATCTCTGTCAGCTCCATGTTTCGCGAAAACAGGTATTTCGAACTCTTTAGCAAGAGCCGCGGCAACATCATCCTGCGTCGATAGAGGATTGGATGCGCAAAGAGCAACTTCCGCTCCCCCGGCTTTCAACGTTCTCATAAGATTTGCCGTCTCTGTGGTCACATGTAAACAGGCAGCGATAAATATGCCTTTTAGAGGTTTTTCTTTTTCGTATTTTTCTTTTATACTTTTTAGTACCGGCATAAAATCTGAAGCCCATTTTATTCTCTTAACTCCCTTGTTCGTTAAAGACTCATCCGCTATATCGTAATTCATTAACCTGCTTCTCCTTTTAACTCGGAAACCTTATCCGGTTTTTCCCATTTAAAGTTTTTATCTTCTCTTCCGAAATGACCATAACAAGCTGTATCCAGATATTGTGGACGGATTAAATCGAGCTGTTCGATTATTTTTCTGGGACGAAAATCAAAAACCTTTTTGACGGCTTTTAAGATATCATCATCAGGAATGACTCCTGTACCGAATGAATCGATATATATCGAAACAGGCTCTTCCATTCCAATCGCGTACGCTATTTGTATTTCGACCTTATCCGCGAGTGACGCTCCAACAATATTTTTCGCAACATATCTCGCCATATAAGCAGCAGACCTGTCCACCTTAGTCGGATCTTTGCCTGAAAAACATCCGCCTCCGTGTTTTCCCAATCCCCCGTAAGTATCCACCATAATTTTCCTACCTGTAACCCCGGTATCCGCCTGAGGTCCGCCAATAACAAATCTACCTGTCGGATTAACGAGATATTTAGTATTGCTATCCAGTAAATTTTCGGGGACGGTTGTCTTAATAACTTCTTCAATAATATATTCCTTAAGTTCTTTCATCTCAACCTGAGGATCACATTGGGCGGAAACTAAAATCGTATCTACTCTTTTGGGAACACCATCGACATATTCTACCGACACCTGAGATTTGCCATCGGGACGCAGGAAATGATCTTCCTGTTCTTTTCTCTTATCCGCGAGTTTTTTTACCAGCTTATGCGCTAACATAATAGGAAGAGGCATTAGTTCCTTTGTTTCTTTGGTCGCGTATCCGAACATCATGCCCTGATCTCCGGCTCCTCCTTTATCAACCCCTAAAGCTATATCAGATGACTGCCCCTGAATCATTGTAACAATTCCACAGGTCTCATAAGTAAAATGATACTCGGTTTTAACATATCCGATATCCCGCAAAAGCTCCCTTACGAGAGTCGGCACATCTACATATACAGAAGTGCTCATCTCCCCGGAAACCATAACAATACCTCTGGTAGTTAAAGTTTCTATAGCAGTTCTGACCGTCTCGGGATTAGGATCACTTCTAAATATTTCGTCTAACACCGCGTCAGAAACTTGATCACAGATTTTATCGGGATGTCCTTCCGTTACAGATTCGCTCGTTATTATTCTTTTCACTTATATACACTCCTTATCCTTTAATTAAAGCATTCGAACCAACAACAAATTTACCGCTTGAATTTATCACTTCTGTACCATTTCCTATAATTGAATCAAAAATGTTCGAATTTAAAATTTTAACCTCATTTCCGATAATTGAGTTTTCAATACTCGATTTTTCTATTAATGAATCCTCTCCCACAGTAACAAAATTACCCAAATTAGAAT
>Ga0315548_1004418_pt1 | contig 10141 bp, 10 predicted proteins | sample SalMarSW160110MG_2_FD_202540 | JGI IMG/M metagenome (GOLD analysis project Ga0315548, IMG submission 202540) | Salt marsh sediment microbial communities from the Plum Island Ecosystem LTER, Massachusetts, United States - Salt Marsh Sediment SW1601-110 ... | reverse complement strand
CGTCCGGAGGATCTCGCCGGCCCGCTCGCTGAGGGGGAGAACCTTCTAGAGATGACGGTGACGGTGACGGAGCCGTTGGGCAACGAGCTGCTCGTGTACGCGGACTGTGGTGGTGAGCAGGTGGTGGCGAACCTCGACCCGCATCAACATGTCGAGATCGACTCCACGATCAAGCTCGCTCCCAATCTCAGCACCCTTCACCTATTTGATTCAGAGACGGAAAAGACCCTCCTGTAGACTGCTCTCGGGGACGGATCGACTAGCTCGTTCTTGTGCAAGGTAAACCCCGCCCGTGGCCAAACGAGGCTGGTGCTCATCCCCAGCAAGCGTTCTGCCACGACCTGTACTATCGTAGCACCCGTGAGCCGATTTCTGCCGTGGATCTCAGTAATGCTGTAGCTTAAAAGGTGATTTCCATTAATTATCCGATATAATTTTGTATCCGTTTGTTAATGGGGGTTGCGATGCAGGAAGATCCGCGGGACAAGGTCTTACGTGAGACTAAAGAGAAAGGGGTCCGGTTCATCCAGCTCTGGTTTACGGATCTGTTGGGAAATCCGAAGAGCGTGGAGATCACAGCAACGGAGCTGGAGGAAGCGTTAGATGAGGGTTTCGGTTTCGATGGCTCTTCCATTCATGGTTTCGCCCGGATTGATGAAAGCGATATGCTCGTCAAGCCCGATCCCAATACTTTTGCCCTTCTCCCTTGGGGAGAGGTTGCCCGCCTGATCTGCGACGTGCTCGAGCCCGATGGAGGCCCCTACAGAGGCGATCCACGCTGGGCTCTCAAGCGAGCCTTGGCTCGAGCAGACAAACAGGGCTTCGTGATGCACGTTGGCCCCGAGGTGGAGTACTTTTACTTCCGCTCTGACTCCCTACCCGAAACCCTGGATTCGGGTGGGTATTTCGACTTGGTGCCGCCAGACCTGGGCTCAAAGATCCGAAGGGAGACTGTACAGACCCTTGAAGAAATGGGTATAGGCGTAGAGGCTACTCACCACGAGGTCGCCCCCAGTCAGCAGGAGATCGATCTTCGGTACAGCAATGCTCTAATGATGGCCGATAGCGTGATGACCTGCCGGTTGGTGGTCAAGGAAGTAGCGCGCAAACACGGGGTGTATGCAACCTTTATGCCCAAGCCACTCTTCGGACAGAACGGCTCGGGGATGCACCTTCATCAGTCCCTGTTTTACAAAAATGGGGGTAACGCCTTCTTCGAGAGGGGGGCTCCCCTGGGTTTATCGCTTATCGCCAGGGGTTATATCGCTGGGCTCCTGAAGCACGCCAAGGAGATCATAGGGGTTTGTGCACAATGGGTCAATTCTTACAAACGTCTTGTGCCAGGATATGAGGCCCCGGTTTACATCACCTGGGCACATCGTAACCGCAGCAACATGATTCGTATCCCCATGTACAAGCCCGACAAGGAAGCAGCCAGCCGGATTGAGTTCCGGGCCCCTGACCCGGCGTGCAATCCTTACCTCACCTTTGCGGTGCTGCTCCACGCAGGCCTCGAGGGGATCGAACAGGGGTACCCACTTCCGGAGCCCGTGGAACGGAACGTTTACACGATGAGCGAGTCGGAAAGGGATAAGCTAGGTATCGAATCGATCCCGGGAAGCCTCAACGAGGCCATTGCGCGGATGGAGAAAAGCGAGCTCGTACGCCAAGCGCTGGGCGATCACATCTTCGAGAAATTCATCGAGAACAAGAAGATCGAATGGGATGCTTACCGCTCTCAGGTTCATAGTTATGAACTCAAGCGCTACCTCGCTGTGCTCTGAGCTCAGTCAATAGATCACGCCCTTCCCTTTACATTTACGCGGATATGAGGTGGAGATCCAACCGAGCTGCTACAAGCCCCCAAGTGCTTAAGCCAGTTCTGCTGGTAGAAGTTCTTTTAAGACGGCCTCACCTGAAAGTTGCTCTGGGTTCCCTTGATTAGTCCTCCACGGTGAAGCGGATGCGGACGATCCCCTCTTTTGTCATGTCGTGGCTTCTCACGTGGAAGCGGCCGATCTGTCGTGTGTGCTCCACATGCTCCCCAGCACATGGGATGGCGTCCAGGTCGCCAATAGTAACGATGCGGATCCTGGTTGCGTTCTCAGGCACTTTCCATAGATCGTAGTCTTGTTGTGCCTCTTCGACTGTCAGGGTCTTTGCAGTGATGGGGTAATCCTTCTCGATTTCTGCATTCACGGCTCTCTGGATTGCAAGGATGTCTTCCTGTAGGAGCGCTTGAGAGACGGCGTAGTCGCACTTCGACTTCTTATCGCTCAGATGCGACTCGAGGTTACGCGGGGAGCCGAACTCTCGCCGCATCACCGCGGTCAAGATATGCTCTGCGCTGTGCATCCTCTGCAACCTACTCACAGCCAATCCGTCGGCTCCTTTTGATCTCCTAGACTGTTAGGATGATACCGGCTTTAGCTCTTTGCCGCACCCTTCTTGGGGCAACACGGCTCTCCTTTCTTAGCCTCGGCAGCCGACAAGATATAGTCTGTTGTTCGCTTGTTGATGGAGTTCGTAATGCGGGAAGACCAGTGTCTGCAGGATAAACACCTCCGAAAATTGTATAAGATGGGATATACTCACGTTCTCCCGGGAGAGGCCGTGATTCAGGCTCACCGGTGGTCGTTCGGAAAGAGCGAGCTCAGGGGTTAAACTGACAGATTAAAGAGGTGAATGACGGCCTATGTCAAGTGAAGAGAAGATGAGAGTCACGGTGAAACTCTTCGGCGGAATAGGTAATCTTGCCGGAATTTCGACGGCAAGCGTCTTGCTTCATCCTCATGCCGTGGTCAGCGAGGCCTTGAAAGAGCTTTACCACAGCCACCCCGCGTTGCAAGAGAAGTTGGAGACAGGCATTGCAAGGGGTTATGTCAACATTATGGTGAACGGTCGAAACGTTCGCTTCCTAGGTGGCCTAGAGACATCCCTCTCCGAGGGGGACAGAATTGCCTTCCTTCCCCCAATCGGTGGAGGATAGGACTAGCCCCGGTGACAGTCAGGGACTTTAGCAACCGCGCGCCTCAAGGAACTCGTAGTGCCCTTCGCTGCAGCAGGGGCAGTGCTCGGCCTTGTGGATCTCCTGAGCGCTGAAGGTGTTCCACCAGGTATCGTAGGTGATGAGCTTCACCGGACGCTCGGGCGAACCGAGAAGGATCTTAAACGCCTGGGTTGTCTCTATGGTCGCAATCGCTCGCGGGATGGTGTTGATAATACCAGCATTTCTCGCAGTGAGGACGATTTCGTCAGGGACAGGGTTAGGCAAAAGACAGCGCAGGCAGGGTCCCTCCCTGGGAAGGATCGGCATCGTCATCCCGTAGGTGGCAGCGACGGTGGCGAAGATCCACGGGATGTCGTGCTTGACGCACGTGTCGTTAAGCAGGTACCGCGCCCCGAGGTTATCAAGTCCGTCTAGAACAAGGTGACATCCCTCGATCAGCCGTTCCACATTGTGGGCCTCGATCCTGGTAATCTCGTAGTTTACTTCAGACCCGGAATTTATTGCCGCAACAGCCTCCGCCACAACCTGAGCCTTGGGCCGCCCAAGGTCGGCCTCTCTCATCAGGGCCTGACGCTGCAAGTTGCTAAGTTCGACGCTGTCGGGATCGACGACGGTTATCCGCCCAACTCCGGCACGAGCGATGAGATCCGCAAGGTTTGTCCCCAGGGCGCCACACCCGGCGATAAGGACCCTCGCTTGAGCTAGCCGCTGCTGGCCTTCCTCCCCTATCTCAGGGAGAATCCGTTGCCTGAGATAACGATCGCTGATCATTGCGCAACCTTTTTTCTTCCGTAGCACTCGTCTCGGCATGTATTTCGCGCCCCCAGTTAACCTGCACAAAAAATACCCAATCTGTGGGAAGATCAAGATGAAATGCGCAGACCAAGTTTACATGCTACACACAATCCTCCTAGTTAGATTTCAGGACCCGTTCATAGATCGCCTCGTACTGCGGGACGATCTTTCGATAGTCAAAGACCGTGGTGGCACGTTCCTTGGCCGCACGCGCGAAGGCCTCCCTCCGCGAACAGTTGGAGAGAAGCTCGATGGAGTAACTGGACATTTGGTCGAGGTCTCCTACCGGAGCAAGGTAACCGCTAACCCCATGCTCCACGACCTCAGGAATCCCACCAACGTCACTCGCCACCACCGGGACCCCACTCGCCATCGCCTCCAATGCGGCCAATCCAAAACTCTCTGTCTCGCTGGGGAGCAAGAAGAGATCAGCAGCTTGGAGGATCGGAGCGACCTGGTCCACCACTCCGAGAAACGTAACGCGATCGCCCAGCTCAAACTCTGTGGCAGTCTGTTCGGCTACCGAGGTATCCGGCCCGTCTCCAACCAGGATCAGCCGTGCGTCCATCACTGCGGCAACCCTGGCAAAGACAGTGATCACGTCCCGGATCCGCTTGACCGGACGGAAGTTTGAAATGTGCATTAACGTAACCTGCTGCGGGGAATCGCGAGGTGGAATACAAGGTGAAATCTCACCCTCATGCAGCTCTGGGTCGATAAAGTTGTAGATAACGTCAATCTTGCGAGTCACTCCGAACTGACATCTGGTCTCCTCCTGCAGGAAGTGGGAGACCGCTGTCACCGCATCGGCTTTTTCAATCGTTATTGTTGTGACCGGTTTGAACGACGCGTTGTTCCCGACCAGGGTGATGTCGGTCCCGTGCAGGGTTGTTACCACCTTGAGGCCTGAGCTCCCTATGATCTGTTTTGCGAGCAAGGCTGCTGCCCCGAACGGGATTGCGTAGTGCACGTGGAGGATCTGAAGCCTCTGCATCCGTGCCACCTCGGCCATCTTAGAGGCAAGAGCAAGGGCATAAGGGAAGTGTTTGAGGAGCGGGTACTCCTCGATCTCAACCTCATGGAAGCTAACGCGCGGTGGGAGCTCTGCTAGCCTAAGCGGTGCGGCATAGCTGATGAACGCTACCTCGTGCCCCCGCTCTGCCAGGTGCTTTCCGAGTTCAGTAGCGACGACTCCGCTTCCTCCATGTGTGGGGTAACAGGCGATGCCAATCCGCATGCTCTCTCCTTCAGAACGACCGAAATTTCAATGCCATCGGATCCTCGACCTCCAACCAACCCCGGATCAGAAAAGCCTCTCCGTACCTCTTTCCTATAAGTGACCCATGATGGGCCATGCGGCTGCGGATAAACCAATCAGTCTCAGGCAAGGTAAGCCGTGTCAGCGAGTCGCCCGACTCGTCCGGTCTGAATTGGGTAGTATAGGCATAGATTGCCTCCATCTTTTGGTCGAATTGGTCAGTAATATCGACAATAAATGTCGGATCGAACTCCTGCCATCCCATATAGTAGAGGATCTTGGCTGGACGATGACTCCTTTGGCCTGTCTCATACCGGGGAAGCCCGGCGAGGTACATCCCCTCGTAGGCCAGTTCACTCGCGTGCGCATGGTCGGGATGTCGCACACACCAATAGGGAATAAAAACCAGGTACGGTCTCCAACGACGAACAACCTCGACCACCTTGTGCTTGGCCGCGGCGGTCGCGCGAAGGTTTCCATCCTCGAGTTCCAGGTTCTCCCGTGTGGTGACACCGAGGATCTCGGCAGCGGCAGCGGCCTCCTGTCGGCGTGTCATTACCGTTCCTCGGGTTCCCAACTCGCCACGGACCATGTCCACAAGGACAATAGACCGGCCAGTGTTGGCCAATTTGGCGAGCGTCCCCCCACAGCCAAGCTCGATGTCGTCCGGGTGAGCACCAAAAGCGAGTACTTCTGCTTCAGCCATTCTGACCCTCCAAGGTTATCACATGATGTGAGAAATCGTCAACTCGTCCCATCGAGAAAAGTCTATCCACAAACTCGGGCCCATACCGGTTGATGAAGTAGGGCACGGGAAAGACGCGCTCTTGGGGTCTTCCTCTTGGGAGGAGAGCGTTACAGACTTGCTGGAGTTCCCGCGCGCCCAGACCGCGTTTTGCCAGCTCGGCCCGGATCGCACGATTCTCCAGTCGATTAATGTTGTGGAGGGAGCTTTTTCGCGCCTTCTCCCACCTTCTTTCCAAACTTGGGTCGATCTCTCCAAGAAGGGTGCGCAGCGGAACAAATGCCTGGGCTGTTGTCTCTCGTGCCTTCGAGAACCGCGATTCTAGCTCCTTTGGCGCAAGCTCGTGCAGTGCCTGCTTGGCGTTGAATGTCCTGGAGAGGATAGCAGCAACGCTCGTCCCATAGCGCGCAATCAGGTCAGCCTCTTTTTGAGCCAACACGGTATAGCTCTTCCTCGGGAAGAGGACCGGCTGCGGCAGGCTAAAGAGTCGATACAGTGGCTTCAGCATAGCGTGATATGCGATCTCTCCTGGACCGAGAACGCTCGCTACGCTCGGAAGGAGCGTGTCGGAAAGCAGCGGACGGAGAGCGACATCGGCCGAGTAGCGCTCGGGATGCTTCATCACCTCCGGAAGATGATCGAAGGGGGTTTTCACCCGGACTCTAAGTCCGTCAGGGTTAAGGGTGAATAGGCGTCCAGCCTTATCCGGGGATAGAGCCGGCTCATAACTGGCGTTACTGAGACTTGTGGCGACCTCACGCAAGCGCTGCTGAATTGCCTCTTGTTCCTTTAGAGCCGTGTGAAAGAAAGTACTCGCAAGGCGGCGGAGAACCGATGGATCGACAAGGACAAGACCACGATTGGAGAACAGGCGCAACCAAATCCGCGCGTGCCAGGCACAGTAGCTCTCTTTGGGTTGAGGAGCGAATAACTTCTTCGCAAACGAGCGGTTAGGGCTAGCGGGAAGGGTATCAAAATACGTTTGGTAGCTGTGCAGAACGTCCTCGGTCAGCGGAAGATCAGAGATCGGGCGCCCTCGCTCTTCCCACGCGAAGGAAACCGCGCCAACCTCGCCGTCTTGTTTGAGCAGGTAGCCACGGTTGATCTCAGTAAAGTCATGATCGTCGCTGGCCAGCCAGAAGAGAGGAACAACTCTCGTATGGAGCTGCATTTCCAAAAATTCAGCCAGGCGAATCGTGGTAATGATTTTGTAGAGCGTGTAGACCGGCCCGCCAAGGAATCCAGCCTGTTGACCCCCAATCACGCAGAAGACAGACCGCTGCCGCAAGGCGGCGATGTTCTCCAGTGCAACGGGATCGGCTTGGAGGCATACGTTGTAAGTCTCGAGAAGGTTGCAGATCTCCTCCCTGGGGTAGTCCGCCTCGCGGCGAGCGGCCAGTGCCGCGGCGAACCCCAGCGGAGGGTGCGAAAAGAAAGACGCGGCCGTTCCTTGATTGGAAATGTAGTCAAGGTACAATCCCTTCTCTGGATAGATCGTCTGAGCATCAAGGTTATCCAGCACGCCCTCCTCCTTTTTCGGCCACGAGAATGAGCCTGGGGCTCTCAGGTCGGTGAGGCGCACCCTGAAGTGACCCATAGCATCGCACACTTGTAAACCCCACCCTCTCCAGCAATCCTTCCATCTCCGATGGAGTATACATTCGCACCGATTCGTAGAAGACCTTCTCCTCACCGTCCGAGCTGATCATTCGGACCTTCTTCTCCACACGACGTCGATCTTCGCTTACGCACCGCTCGATCCGGAAGCGCTTGGCGTCACGGACCAGCTCTTCCTTGGGGATAAGGTGAGCTATCACCCAGTCGCGGTTGAGGTAGTCGATCAGGAACCATCCCCTTGGCTGCAGGGCCCGGCTGACCGCGGCGAGCACTGCTTTGTTCTCCTCGTCCTTTTCGAAATACCCGAACGACGTGAACATGGACAAGACCATGGCAAAGTGCTCTACATAGGGGATATGTCGCATGTCGGTATGGAGAAGCTCGATCCCTTCTGCACCGACCGCTGCGAGCCGTTCTCTAGCGACCTCGAGGAGTTCCGGCGAAAGGTCGAGGCCACTCAACTGGTGAAAGCCCACTTTATCCAGCGCGAGGAGGTGACGCCCAGCTCCACACCCCAAATCGAGAAGTGGCTCCTCCCTCGGGGGAGCCACCAGATCGATGATCGCCTGCACATCTGCCCGTGCCTCGATATCGTCGCGATGCGGATAGAGGTCGAGATATTCCTGGCTGAAGCTCCGCACATACCAGGGAATCATGCTATCCCATGCTCCTTCTTGTAGACCAGCCAGTTGTGCTTCAGCCGGACGAACGCCTCGAAGTCAGGCTGAAGGAGGAACGGGTTCGTCCTTCGCTCTTTCCCGATCGTTGATTGCGCCGCGGTCCCGTAATTGTGTCCCGGGAAGATGCGGGTCGAATCCGGCAGGGCAAGGAGCTTCTTGTGAAGGGACACATATTCTGCCTGCGCCCCCGGGCCGAAGTCGGTGCCTCCTACCTTGCCAACAAATAGAGTATCTCCGGTGAAGACCGCGTCTCCGATGTGAATGCATATCGAATCCTCGGTATGTCCCGGGGTATGTAGAATCGTCACCTTCAAGCTCCCGCAGGGGAGTTGAGCCCCGTCCTCCACACGGATCCCGGTTGTCGTGTCCGTACTTCTAAAAAGGAGCGGTTGCTTCCCGGTGAGTCGTCCGATTACGCGATTCCCGTTCGTGTGGTCGATGTGATCGTGGGTGACAAAGATATAGGTGATCTCATAGCCCTTTCCATACGCATAATCGACAATCATCTCCGGAGAGAAAGAAGGGTCAACCACGAGGGCTCTCCCACTCACCTCATCGGCGGCGAGATAGCCAAAGTTGCGATCCCCACCTGTTAAGAATTGCTTGATGAACATTCCTTCCCCTTGCCTCCAAGTATCAAGTACATGAATCATCAAGAGTGTAAGCCCTCCCGCCTTCACACACAACACGCCCACACAAAGCCAGTACTCTAATCATACACCTCCCCGTAGCAACATCTTGATCTCATCAACGGTGATAATTGAGAACGAGATTTACTTGACAAGAGCACTGCTTCCGGTTATAAAGTCTAGTGAATCCATAGATTTACTGGAAATACTGAGGGTACCTATGTTATTTTCAACCAAAGGGCGATACGGCACAAGAGCGATGCTTGACTTAGCTCTCAATTATGGGAAAGGACCTGTTCCTCTTAAGAAGGTGGCCGAGCGCCAGGAAATCTCTGAGAAATACCTAGACCAGCTGGTTATGTCTCTCAAGACAATTGGCTTGGTAAGGAGTATCCGTGGGGCTCGCGGGGGGTATGTTTTAGCCAAAGCTCCCGCGCAAATAAAACTCAGCGAAGTGATACGAACTCTAGAGGGACCTGTTGTCCCAGTGGATTGTCTTGACGATCCTAGCGCTTGTAATAGAATTAGCTCTTGCGCGGTCCGAGATGTGTGGGAAGAGGCACGGCAGGCAATAGATAATGTCTTAGAGTCTACGACCCTACAGGACTTAGCAGATCGCCAAAGAAAGAAGGAAGTGCCTAAAGGGAAACAAGTAGAGGTTCAGTGAGAATGGAAGCGACGAGCTTTTTCAAGAAAGGAGCAAATCCAAGATGAAAGAAAAGGTTGAGAAAGCATTAGAGGAGATAAGGCCAGCTCTTTTGGGCCACGGCGGAGATGTTGAACTGATTGAAGTTAGTGATGATGGCGTGGTGAAAGTGCGATTGACAGGCGCCTGCATAGGTTGTCCTATGGGCCAGATAACCCTCAAGAGAGGAATCGAAGAGACCCTCAAAAGAGAGGTCTCCGAGGTCAAAAGGGTGGAGGCTGTTTAAGGAGATGGTATTCAAGTTTGGAGGTCGTCTTCTGTTATCCGAGTTTACATCCCCTTGAAGGCGTCACACCAAACCCTGAGGTAAGAAGAGGAGGATGATGAGAATATACCTTGATTATGCGGCTACAACACCGACGCATCCTTTGGTTCTAAAGGCTATGTTGCCGTGGTTCACAGATGGTTTTGGCAACCCCTCCAGCATCCATTCTTTTGGCCAGGAAGCCAAAGGAGCTATCGAGGAGGCCCGAGAGAAGGTGGCCGGGCTTATCAGGGCCAAGAGCGAGGAGATTGTCTTCACAGGCAGCGGTACAGAAGCCGATAACTTCGCGATAAAGGGAGTGGCTTACGCCAAAGAGCATAAAGGAAAGCACATCATCACCACTACCATTGAACATCATGCAGTAATAGAACCGTGCAAGTTCTTGGAGAAGAGAGGCTTCAAGGTAACTTACCTCCCGGTAGATAAGGATGGTTTA
>Ga0315548_1004416_pt1 | contig 10145 bp, 5 predicted proteins | sample SalMarSW160110MG_2_FD_202540 | JGI IMG/M metagenome (GOLD analysis project Ga0315548, IMG submission 202540) | Salt marsh sediment microbial communities from the Plum Island Ecosystem LTER, Massachusetts, United States - Salt Marsh Sediment SW1601-110 ... | reverse complement strand
CTAACCGGCAGCGGCGCTCTTACCATCCTCACCACGATTGGCTTTATCTCAGCACCGAGTCTGCTCATCGGCTTTAGCATCCCGCTTTTTAGTGCCTACATCAAAGCTCGGTCGCCTGACCAGCTGGCATTTCAACGGGTCTATAGGATATATAATCTTGGAGCGGTGCTCAGCATTCTCACCGTTGAGTTTGTCTTGATACGCTACTTCGGCATCAGATTATCTCTTGCCATAATAGGGGCCATAAATTTATTCAATGGGGCAATCCTTTTACTAACCAGAGCAGCACCGGACCAAAAGCCAGCAGAGCAGCCGAGGACTTTTTCGAAACGCAATATAGCTGCCCTTGCCATGGCAAGTTTCGGCAGCGCCGTTTTCCAGATGTTCTTCCTCAAGCTTTCTTACCTTGTTTTCCATCCCCATAGAGAAAACTTTGCCATTGGCCTGTCGGTCGTTATGCTGGGCATATTCATAGGTGCCTGGCTGGTGTCGAAGGTACAAATTCGATTTGAGACATTCCTCGTATTGGCCGCAGCTCTGGTCGGACTGATATATGTGGGTTACCTTCCTATCCTGAAGCTCTTCGAGGCAACGGCCATCTGGGCGAAGAGCTCCAATATTCTCATTCTCATTCACAAGTTCTCCTTCGGCTGTCTATTTGCGCTTGGCCCGATGATAGCTTTCGGTGCCATGATTCCTGCATTGATGCGCACAGAAAGGGACGTCGCCGACGAGTCCGGGCACCTGCTTTTCGTCTCAAGCTTAGCCAACGCTGCCGGCTACCTTTTATATGTGCTGGTTGCCCACCCACTACTAACAAACAGCGTCCTCCTGGCTCTGATAGTTGTTCTTATGCTGTCAGCCAGCCTGCTATCCGTTGGACTCCGCTGGTCGAAGGTACAGACAGCTTTTGCCGTGGTCGGTATCGTTCTGACAACCTTTATGATGTTTAGATGGGATGAACGAAACTTCTATCTGGCACACTGGGTCAATACCCTCAAGCCCGAGGATGAAGTAACAATGTTCAAAAGTGGTGCCGAGAGCGCTACCCTCGTCAACTCAGGAAAGAATGTTTGGATTTCCTATAACGGATTTCCAAGCATCTATATCAAGACAGATAATGTCGCTAACTTTGCGGAGGTAATGGTAGGCGTCATCCCAGCCCTCAACGCCCCTCGTCTCGACAAAGCACTTGTCATCGGGTTTGGCACAGGCATCACCGCTGGGGCAACATCCCTGCTATTTAAAGCAACCGATGTAGTAGAGATTAATGAAGCGTTTTATAAGATGATGCCCCACCTTCGTCATGTGAATTTCGATATCGAACAGAATCCATCGGCCTCACTGCACTTGTCTGATGGACGGGCCTTCCTAGTCGGCAAAAACCAGGTCTATGACGCTATTACCAGTACGGTTTCTGACCCAACCTATTTTTCCGCCTCCAAGATTTACACCGTGGATTTTTACAAGCTGGTGAGAAAAGCACTGAAGGATGACGGCATATTCTGCATGTGGATAGCAGTGGGCAGTATGTCTAAGGAGGGAATACCAACCATCCTCTCGGCCCTACATCACAGTTTTCGCTACTGTGACTTGTGGCTTTTGAGGGGGAACTATTACCTGCTAACGTGTTCAAACCAGCCAACTCACCCGAGACGATTCAGCGAACTACCAGTCCGACCCAGCCTGGTAAGGCAATTAAGGAACGGCCTGTTTCAGGATGAGTTCGATGAGTTCTTTGAGGACATTCGGCTGAGCGAGAACATATTCGACCACTTCACGCCGGAGGTTGCGCGGGAGAACACCGACAACCATCCTGTCCTCGAGTTCATGGTGTTCCGACATTACAAGTTAAAAAAGATGGGGAGCGACCCGTTTATGGGGAATCAAGCTTTGTTTAACATCGACCCTGTTAGGTTACATGAATTGAAGGATGCTGCCAGATTGGCCAGGAGAGCATGTGTTTTCTACCAGCTTGGAGAAAAGGGAGGTGACTACTTAGGTAACTTCAACCCGATTCTCATGCGCGACCCGAAGGTTGCATCTGAGTTCTTCCTGGAAAGCGGCAAGTTTAATGCAGCATGGGACAGATTCGATGAAGCCGTCAAAATTCTTACTACAGCAATAAATATCAGGCCCAACTTCGCCCAGGCGCACAACGTTCTTGGCACTGTACTTAAATCACAAGGCAAGCTTGATGAGGCAATCAGTCATTTTTACAAGGCACTGCAGGCAAAGCCTGACTTTATCGAAGCATACTACAACCTTGGTAATGCGCTTACATCACAGGGTAAACTTGACGAAGCGGCCCAAATCTTCCAGGATGCACTCGCTTACAATGAACTGTCTGATTTAGAGATGGATATAGCAGATATCCACGTTAGTTTGGCAGCAGTCTTGAAGCAACTAAACCGCCCTGACCAGGCCGATGAACATTTCAACAAAGCTATAGAAAAATATCGTGACGAACTCCGCAAAGACCCCACGGCATTTGAGGTATGGGTCCGACTCGGCAATACGTTAATAACTGCAGGAAATTTCAAAAAAGCTTCAGAGTGCTTTAGCAATGCAATATCAATCGACTCCACTATTCTTGACAATCATATAAAGCTCGCACAATCACTTGAATCTCAGAGGCGTTATGATGATGCGATTGCAGCTCTGAAAAAAGCAGCCGCCTATATGTCAAATGTGGGGGATAAAGGTGCCGTAGAAAAGCTGCAAGAGTATCTCGAACGTCTTGAGTCTAAAAAATCCAACCAAAATGCAGCTTTCTAATTACTCAGTAACGACTTTTTCAAAAACCAGAGCTTTCGGGACGACATAATTTGGGTCCTCATACATCTTAAAGTCAGGGTATTTGGCTGTGTGAGCTGTATAATCAGGGAAACTGGTCCAGTCAACAAGCCAGACCTTGCCGTCTTCTGAAACTTTTCCAATAAATATGTCGGTGCTTTTGCCCTCCAGAATATCATTGCCCAACTCTGCGTGAAAATTTTCCAAAGAAATCTTCACCGTTAGTTCTCGGCTGGTCGGGATATAGTGAACCAGCCATTGGCCTGGCTTGTATATTCCCTTGCCACCCCGTTTCATCGGCACTGTGGTTATCTCACCTGGCTTCATTCTTACGCCGCCGAGCGTAATTACCGCTGAGGAGATAGAGCCATCCGGTTCAAAGACAATTTGCCAATAGTGTTTGTCAGACCTCCACGTACCGGCCAGAGATTGTGGGAATTCACCGCCCCCTTCGATAAAAACATCAACGCCGCTTTTACTACGGCCGGCACTTTGACAGCCAATAAGCAAAACAACGTATAAACAACAAACCAATAACCGCTTCATAGTATTAGACTCCATATATTAACAAATAGTAAGCAGATTATAGTAAATACTGGTTTGAATTGCAAGATAAAAAAAAGAGGCAAGTTAAAAAACTTGCCTCTTTAGTAACAAATTAGTTGGCCTTAGAACTTATAGCCACGCTATTTGCGACGCCTCAACAGCAATCCACCAAGACCAAGCAGCAGCATTGAAGCCGGCTCAGGAACCTGGTGAATCGTAACGATGTCAATAACGTTAGCATAACCGTAATCCCACATCCAGATTTGAACATCACACCCTTCTAACAAACACTCGAACTCAAATTCAAAGTGCTTGCCGGGGATAACAGGATCATCAGGATTAAAGGTTTTGGCCTCAGCATACCACTCGATACCAGGATCATAGTAGGTAACGAAAGCATCTGGGCCTGCTTCCGAATAGAGTACATAGTTGCCTGTCCACTGGCCACAATCGCTACCATACGTACCATCTAGCTCCGTGACGTCTAACCAAACACCATAAGGGATAGCATCATCACTGTAAACATCGATCCAAATAGTATCACCGACGCATATCTCTATTTCATCAATCGCTGTGTCACCATTCACTGAAAGCATCACCGTTGCATTTGCAGTGGCTGCCATTCCAAGCACCAATATCAAAGCTAACAATTTCTTCATCACAATCTCCTTTCTAATTCACTTTACTCCTCATTCATTTAATTAACTCGGACAATCCAGGCAGTTAGTCGAGGCAGTCCGGAGGAATACCCGGGCCCCCTGGATAGGGATTTCCGTAATTCGGTTCCAATATATTCCAGCTCGACAAAAGGATAGTCAGGTCGCTGAAATGAACACGGTTGTATCCAGTCTTTGTACCGCCTTCTTGATCATGTGCGAAGTCAGCACAGATGTTAGGGTCGGGCCAATCTATACCCGGACCACCCGGGTAGGGATTTCCGTCATTCGGCTCCAATATAGACCAAGCGCTAAGCATCACAGTCAAGTCGCTGAAATGGACATAATTGTATCCGGTCTTCGAGCCACCTTCCGCATTATTGTCGGTATCACCGTGACACTGTCTCGGATAACACCAGCAGGGAGGACTGCCAACTTCAACCCACAAGTCATAGTCCGGTTGGCCCACGTAGCAAGGTGGTTCAAACTCCAAGCAACAACCGTCGTCCAATACCACAGTAGGGTCTTCATTCGGGTCTTCCATCACTACACCACCGCGATAAGTGTCCTCCTCAGAAAGAGTGACACAGACCGATCCCTCACCGCTAACGTAAACGCTACAGAGCTTACCGATTAGCAGGGGTTTGTTATTAGGGTCATCGTACAGCGAGCCCATCTCGATAACAATACTCGCAGAGGGCAACTGTCCCGGACCGTCGGGGGCGGTAGCCGGAGCAACCGGTGTACCGTAATCCTCAACACCACCACTGTCATTAATGTCAATGGTGCCGGGGAAAATCCCATAACCCCTAGAAACTGCGTTACACTCGCCAGTCTTGTAGCCATCGATTTTATCAATGGTACCATTAGTAACGGAGATACCCAAGGCGAATGCTCTCGGCAGATTCCCATCTGTGGAATACGTGATTTCGACCTCGTTTGGCTCTATACACGTGGCTGTTATAGTAACAGTCGCCCACGCCGGAGCTGCAAACAAAAGAACTGCCAGGATTAAACTAATCTTTCTCATTATAGTACAACCTTCCTTTCTTCCTTAGCAGAGCCACACACTCTGCACCATCTTGGTTTTACATCCTGCATGACAAAACAAATCGCCTTTCGGCACGCCTGTTCAACTTCTGGTACTTAAACACTAACACTTATTAACGGTCGAACATAGCGTCCCCGGTCAGCAGGAATAACCGGGCACGTATAGTAAACTTGTTGTACCTTAAGTCTCCTCCTTTCTCGCCTTTCGACGAAAAATACGTGCCTTACTACTTATAGGCACAGGTTAATGTTGGTGAAGATTAACTGTATAGTAACAAAAACACTTAAGAAAATCAAGTAAAATTGTAAAAAAAGACAAAAATTCCTTAAATTTTTTTTGAAACCTTCTCCGTCTCAGCTTCTTTCCCGCCTGTTAACCTAAGTATAGGTAGAAACAATACTTACAAACCACTCCTGCTAAAGATGGTGGAAATATATAATTAATTTTTAAGTAAATCAAGGGAAAAATGCGAAAGGAGAGAAAAAAATAAGATTTTGGCTACCAATCTGGGTAATTTTGTGTTTTTGTGCTGTTTAGGCAAAATAGGATAATCCAGACACCAACATCTAATTTGGAAAAATAATTTTTAGCGATTTTTCAGTTCATATAGCAATTTTAACATCTCTATGTTATTTTTTCAGTTATGTATAACTTTTTAAAAGGCCGTCTCATAGTTGTACGATTATTCTTGCTTGCAGCTGCCTTAGCGTTGATTGCTATCGGGATAGCAACTATCTATGCGATTGGCCATCCCGCAGAAGTCAGCCCCGCTGGTCAAACTGAAGATTTGGGCGTCTTGTGGAAAAAGCAGCTCCTATTCGCTGCGATTGGCGCGATTGGTTTCATAGCGGCTAATCTGGTTAACTACCGCCGATTCGGAGCGGTAAGTTACTGGATATATGCCTCTGTGCTACTGCTTCTGGGCCTGTTACTGGTCGGCAGGTATTTAATAGAGCTTCCTTTCGTGCCCGAAATTAACGGTGCACATAGATGGATTAAATTTAAGATAGCAGGCAGGAATCTTCCCGCTATTCAACCATCGGAAATCTGCAAGCTGGCATATATCCTGGCCCTTGCATGGTATCTGCGGTATCGCAGCAACTACCGAAATTTTGGTGCTCTGGTCGGGCCTTTCGCTCTAACGATTCTGCCGATGATACTCATCCTGCTCGAACCGGACCTTGGCACTGTGCTATTAATGATGCCGATTTTGTTTACGATGCTGTTTATCGCCGGCGCAAAGGTTAAACACCTGCTGATTATAATACTTTTGGCAGTTCTGGTAAGCCCAATGCTCTGGCATAAGATGAGGCCATACCAGAGAACCAGGATAAGCAGTGTGCTGTTGCAAAATAGCTGGTTCCGTAAAAAAGCTGAACAATACCCAGTGCTGGGCAAAATTTTTGTGGGTAGGAAATTCAATTCAAAACAGTGGAAGAACGACTGGGGCTATCATCTTGTACGCTCAAAATATGCGGTTGCCTCCGGTGGAACTAATGGCGCTAAAGGATATGGCTTTCGGCAGGGACCCTTTGTTAAATACAATTTTCTGCCTGAAAGACATAACGACTTTATATTCGCTATCATCGCCCACCAGTGGGGCATCTGGGGCTGCCTAGCGGTTCTGTCGCTTTACGGGATTATTTTTTGTTGCGGATTAGAAATCGCAGGCAACAATACAGACCCGTTCGGCAGATTGCTTGTGGTCGGCATATTAGCAATGTTTACAATTCAGGTCATCGTCAACGTCAGTATGACAATAGGCCTGATGCCGATAACGGGTCTGAATTTGCCACTAATAAGCTACGGAGGTTCGAGCTTGTTAATTAGCATTGTTTCTATAGGATTATTAAACAATGTGGGGCGGTGCAGACCATTCAGCGTGGCGCGAAAAGCTTAAAACAAAATGATGTAGCTAACCGACAATAACAAGATAATGATAAAGGGCTTTAGACAAATTGCTTCTCTTACGGCGGTCAGCAGGATATTCGGATTTGCGCGGGACATAGCATACAGCCATTTCTTCGGCGCCAGCGCCCTGCTGGACGCATGGGCCATCGCCTTTAAGATTCCCAATCTTGCCAGGAGATTGTTCGGTGAAGGAGCGGCATCGGCTTCATTAATTCCAGTATACAGCGAAGAACTTACAAAAAGACCCGAAGAGGCAAAACACCTGATTAACACTGTAGTAACTGTCGTATTTGTGCTGTTGGCGGCGATAGTTTTATTTGGCCAGATATTGATATGGACCTATTACAAATTCTTCGGCCCAACCGGCGAGACCAAGCTGATTTTATCCCTGATGTCAATTATGCTGCCCTACATGCTTCTGGTGTGTGTAGTAGCGATATTGGCCGGTATTCTCAATGTGCACAGGCACTTTGCAACACCTGCTGCCGCCCCGATAGTGCTGAACATTTTCATCATCGCAAGCTTATTGCTAAGCGGCTGGGCATTTAAAATCAAAGCAGAACAACAGGTTTTTTTCGTAGCTGTCGCGGTAGTTATCGCCGGGATTATGCAGATTGCAATACAAATCCCTCCGCTTCGTTCTGTCGGTGTATCTATAAGGCCGGCATGGCAAATTTATTCAGAGGGCTTTAGAAAAATTATAATTATGATGGGGCCGATGATATTGGGCCTGACGGTAACGCAGATAAATACCCTGGCTGACGACCTTATTGCGTGGTGGTTTTCCAGCTCAGCAGAAAAAGGAGCATCTTTCGTTTTATTTGGTAGAGAAATAGCATACCCACTGGTACGCGGTTCAGTATCGCACCTTTATTATGCGCAACGGCTATATCAATTGCCATTAGGCATATTTGGAATATCGCTGGCAACGGCAATTTTTCCGGTGATGAGCTCTTATGCAGCAAAAAAAGATTTTGCAGGTCTGGGCAAGACAGTCTCACAGGGTCTCCGCAGTGCTATCTTTATCGCGATTCCTGCGACCATAGGACTTATAGCAATAGCAAAGCCATTAATTTCAACTGCTTTTGAGCACGGCCAATTCGGCCAGGTCCGTGACGACACTTCAATGGTTGCCTGGACCCTGCTTTTTTATGCGCTGGGATTGTGCGGATATTTTGCACAGCAGGTCACCAGCCGTGCGTTTTACTCGATGCAGGATTCTAAAACACCAATGCGAAGTGCAATGATAGCGGTTGGTCTGAATATTGTTTTGAACCTGACCCTTATCTGGCACCTGGGGACAGGTGGATTAGCGCTTTCGACGGCGCTCTGCTCATATTTGCAGGTCGTGATTATGGTCTGTTTCTTTCACCGGCGATTACGCAGTCCTAAGGACTCCTTACGAAGGACGCAATACGCAATACGCAATACGATTTTTGAGGGACTGGGCTGGACATTAATTAAAACAATTGCAGCGTCACTTTGTATGTCTGCAACGATAATATTTGCACTTTGGCTGTCAAAAAGCTGGGCTAATATCTTCAAATTGCTTCTGATAGTTCCTTCGGCGGCAGCTGTGTATTTGCTGGCAGCAAAATTATTAAACATTGAAGCACTGTCTCTGGTGATAGGTAGCGCACGGAAAAACAGCAAAAGTAATAATTGATAATAAAATGTGTTTTTTATAAAATTCGATATTTGACAAGCAAAAGCCAAAGTGATATAAGAGTTAAACGCAAAAAAGGGTGGTTAGACAACAAAAGTACGGAACTTCAATGAGCATTTTATATCTAAAGCAACAGGCAATATCCGCCCGATAATATGTTAAGGCCCCCTGCTTTCTTGCCTGCACCCGTCGGGTAGCCGCAGGCACGGGTGCGAAAGCAAGAAGGGGGATGCAGTTTTACCCCGTTAGAAAACCTTGTTATTAACAGGGCATGCTTCTTTGGTGTTTTATTTCTAACAGGGCTTACTGGAGAGTAAAATGCTTAGAGCCAAGTCTCTTTTAGTTTTTCCGGTATTCATTTTTCTCTGTCTGGCTGGATGGGCCCAAAGTTCAACCAAACTAAGAACGGAATCAGCTCAGGAAATAACAGATTTCGCATTGCCTGTGGAATCAGCCACAGACCGTCAATTATTGATTGACCCAATGCCCCCTGCTTACTTTGGGGTAAGGCCAGAACAGCTGCTTTCACCATCAATTGGCCAAAGATTTTACGAAATAGCTTATGAGCTGGCCAATCCCGCTCCGGCTCGGCGAGCCTCCGCCGAGACGAGTTCTAAAAATACAGGGGCAGCCGAGGCCGAACAGGCAACCGTATTTTTAAACGCCGCAATAAACTTGGGCAGTGAAGACAGCAACATCCGTTCACTTCTGCTGGAACTTGCCAGTCAACATTCAAGGCCGGACCATGCTGAACTGGTGTTTTATACACTTGAAAACTATGTAAACGAATCCGCTGACCTTGGGGCGGTAAGAAAGGCAATCCGATATTTAATTGAAGAGTTAAACACTCGTGAGGAGCGAGAGATACTTCTTAAAGGATTGTTAAAGAGCGTTGGCAGTAAAAACGCTGTTATACGTTCTGATTTGGAATGCTTACTTGGTCTATTGTCTGCTGAAAAAACCGATTATAAATCCGCCCAATATTACCTTATAAAGGCCTACAGCGACAATGAATATAATAAGCTGGCTTTTGCAAAGCTGACTGAACTTATACCCGATAAGATTGGCCCTGAATTATATTTCGGAAATCTAAAACTAAAAATACGCGAAAATCCATTAGATATTGATGCCGCAATTGCCTTTGCACAATTTGCTGAGCAGTTGCAACTTTATGAGATGGCCGCGAAGGCCTACGAATACTGCGCCCGTGTCTTCCGTTATCTTTACCCATCTGAACCACTGCCGGCCCGTATCTATATTCCATGGGTGGTCAGCTACTACAACACCGAACACGACCAAAACAGATGCCTGCAAATTGCTTCTGAGCTTCGGCAGGAAGGTCAATTTGACCTGATTCTCGAATCCGTAGCCGGAAAAGCAGCCCTAAAAATTGGCAATGCCAAAGAAGCAGCCAAGATATTCCAGACCGCCGAAAACAAAGCACAAGAGCTATTCGAACGGGGCCCGCAACAGTACAAAAATAAACCAAGAATCTTAGAGAGCTATTCTCAGCAAGTCA
>Ga0315548_1004414_pt1 | contig 10150 bp, 17 predicted proteins | sample SalMarSW160110MG_2_FD_202540 | JGI IMG/M metagenome (GOLD analysis project Ga0315548, IMG submission 202540) | Salt marsh sediment microbial communities from the Plum Island Ecosystem LTER, Massachusetts, United States - Salt Marsh Sediment SW1601-110 ... | reverse complement strand
GAACTCGGAAGGATACATAGTAAATATCGGCAAAGAGATTAAATGCTGGAACGGTGTTGACACAGGAGTCTTTCTCTTAGACAACAATGTCTTTGAAATGATGGAGCAAACCGAGAAATCATCACATTTCGACACAATTAGTAATTGCATAAGAGGGATGATTGCAAATGGAAAGCCTCTCTGGGCTTGCGACGTTTCGAGACTTTTCTGGCTCGACATCGACACGGTTGATGACTTGAAAAATGCGGAAGTAATACTGCAGGGAGAAAAGTGAATGCCGAAAGAATGGGACGGAATAATCTCTCAGCTCATCAATAGAAAGTTTTCTCGTCCCACTGCACGTTTCTTAGCAGATCATACAAGAGCAACGCCGAATCAGATAACTATTCTAAGTTTTCTCGTAGGAGTTGCATCTGGATTCTTTTTCTACAATCATCCACTGATTGGAGGATTACTAGCTCAAATCAGCTCCATTTTGGATGGTGTCGACGGTGATCTTGCCATTTTTACTGAACAAACATCTTCTTTCGGAGGGTTTATGGATTCTCTACTTGACCGTTATGCTGATGCGGCTATTTTGATAGGAATGACTTATCATATTTTCTCGAAGCAAACAACTGTCACAAGCATATTTGTAGGATTCGCTGCTTTGGCGGGTTCATTTATGGTTAGTTACACTAGAACACGAGCGAAAAGTGATTTAGGTGTCGTTTTTGAATCAGGTATATCAGGATACGCCGCCAATCGGGATGTACGCCTTTTCATTGTGATGCTTGGAGGCATCTTTAATCAAGTTTTCGTATGCCTCGGAGTGTTAGCGGTTTTAACAAACTTTGTTGTCGTAACAAGAATGTGGAATCTCTACGGTCGTTCAGGTGATGAATCATGATGTTGGGGGTAGCGAATTCCATCGGTCTCAACATGCCGCTCGCCGATTTTCTAGATTTTGCTACAGGGCTGAAAGTCAGATTTGTAGAAATCAAGATGGATGAACCCTATTTACTGTCTGCACTCTCCAAAACTAAAGATAGAAAATCGATAAAAGACATCGTTAAGTCCTTTGATTTCAAGTATTCCGTACATGCGCCCTACATTGGCATCAACCTGGCCAGCATAAACCAAACCCTTAGAAAAGCCTCTGAAAAATCGATACTTGAAAGCATAGTATTTGCCGCTGATATTGATGCAAAAATGGTTGTGTCCCATGTTGGTCGCTTGTCGAGGGACTACCCAAAACAGATGATTACTCAATCTTTGAAAAATACGATACCCTGTTTAAGAAAACTTACAAACGCGTCTAAAGACCATGGAATCATATTCACCATAGAAAACGACCATAGATCAAACGATCAAATCCTCGCTGGTTATCCTGAACAGCTGATGTTTCTTATCCAAGAAGCTGGATGTAAATTTACCCTCGACGTCGGTCACGCGAACACTATAACAAAAATCGAAGCCTTCATAGACACGCTAGCAGAACACATAGTCAACCTTCACTTGCACGACAATGACGGTGAACAAGATGCGCATCTATCTCTCGGAAAGGGAAACATAAATTTCTCAGCAGTCTTAGCAAACCTAAGAAAAATACAATACAAAGGTCCATTAACAGTCGAAGTTCATTCGTCTTCAGGGTTAAAAGAAAGCGTGACACTACTGGATGTACTTTTCGAACATATACATTCGTTTAAAACAAACGCATATGGTGAGGAGAAAAGACATATATGAAGATACAAGACATGATAGAACTTATTCCCTTCGTAATTTTTGCACTTTTCACGGTAACATTGGGTGGATTAGCTTGGCTTACTGTTGAAACGTTAGAGAGGATAAATCGACTGGTAAATCGTATTTGCAAGTCTACAAGACTACCACAAAAGAGAGTTTTAAGAAATGAGGACTAAAGTTAGGGCGCGCGATATTCTTGAAAAAAGTCTTGGAACGGCTGTGCTTGTAAGGTTAAAAAACCGGAGAATACTAAGGGGAAGACTGGAAGGATTTGACGAACATCTGAACTTGGTGCTTAAGGATGCTGAGTACTTAAGCGGTTCTTCACATGTTAAAAAGCTCGGTTCGATAATACTGCGCGGAGACAACATAGTGACTGTTTCGCCTTCCAGATAATTATATATTTGATGAAGAGTACGCGTGGTGACTTTAAGGTGTAAAACTCTTTCATTTCAGTAGTAACAGCAACGAGGAACAGAGAAGAGTTTCTAATGGATCTTCTAAAATCCCTGTGCAATCAGTCTTTTCAAGACTTTGAGGTTATTATAGTTGATGATAGCGATAGATCGAGAAGAAAAGAAAGAATGGCAGACATCATTGAAACGTATTCCGGTAAACTAAAAATTAATATACTACACAACCCCCGCAACATAGGATTGCCATTATCATTAAACCGCGGAGTTTCTAAAGCAAACGGAGATATTATTGTTTTTCACCGAATGACGATTGCATTGCAGATAAAAATTGGCTATCACACATTGTCGAACGGTATAAATCTCCCAAAATAGGCGGTGTTGGAGGAAGAGTAGTTCCAATTGAACGAGACGCCTTATGGCTTCCTACGAAAACGAAGCGTACTCATTTAGTAGGTCGATTAAGTTGGGATCGAAATGTAATAAGCAACTTTGAATTAGGACAAAAGCCTGTTTTTGTGGATTTTTTGTCAGGTGCAAACATGTCTTTCAGAAGAGAACTAATTGAAAAAGTAGGAGGCTTTTCACCTGTTTATAAAGGAAATACGTATCGCTTTGAAACTGGTCTCTCGTTAAAAGTAAAGAAACTCGGTTTTAAGATAATATTTGATCCTAACGCAATTGTTTTCCATCGACGGGCAAATAAGGGCGGATGCAGAGTTAACGTTTATGACTGGAACTACTGGTTTAGCCGTAATCACACCTTGTTTGTCCTAAGATGTCTAAAAGGAAAAGTTGTTAAGGTGCTTTTGTTTACACTTGAACAATTATTGAGAATACTAAGACATCGAAGGGCTTGTCCTTACGCAAAACCAAAGAAATGGCATCTTGTTCTACAGATGTTTATCAAGGGTTTATTGTGTGGGCTTCGGACAGGAGGGCTAACGTCAGCGCGCTAATTGTTGGTGTTAGAGGCTTATTTGAAACATTAGACGTTTTACGAGCTCTTTGTAACGGTTTCGGATGGTAACCTCAGTTACTTGGGCCATCTCAGCTATTTCTCTCTGTGTCGTCCTTTCCCCTGATAGCACGGACGCTATGTAGCTTGCCGCGGCGGCCATGCCCATGGGGCCTCGTCCTGAAGTGAGTTTCAACTCTTTTGCGGCTGCTAAAATTTTGTGAGCTAATTCCTCAGTTTTCCCCTGCATTGTCAGCTGGCTTGAAATTTTTGCTATGTACCGGCTTGGCTTAACGAGCGGGATAGAGTAGTCAAGCTTTTTGATTAGGAAACGGTAGTTGCGACCGACTTCTTTCTTGTTCATGTTTGACGCTTGTGCTATTTCTTCTAATGTTCTGAGCAGTTTGCATTGTCTGCAAGCTAAATAGATTGCTGCGGCAGTTATGCCTTGAATTGATCTGCCACGTATTACCCGTTCCTTAAGGGCTTTTCGATATATAACGGAGGCTGTTTCAAGGATGTTTTTGGGAAGGTTTAGGTTGTTACCGATTTTGCTCATTTCAGATAAGGCAAAGGTGAGGTTACGTTCTGTTGCGTCTGAAACTCTTATGCGGCGGTGCCATTTTCTAAGGCGGTACATCTGTGCCTTCTGTCCATATGACAAGCTTTTTCCACGACCGTCTCGGTCGTGCCAGTCAATTATTGTGGATAACCCTTTATCATGAATTGTGTACGTTAACGGAGCGCCAACTCTTGTGCGTTTCGCCCTTTGTTCACTGGTGAAAGCTCTCCATTCCGGTCCCCTGTCAGCTATCTTTGCTGCTATTACGAAGCCGCAGGCCATGCAAACTATTTCGGCGCACCTATGATCACTCATAAGTCTTTTGCTACCACATTCTGGGCAACGTTGAACTCTCACACGTTCAACTTGTGATTTTGGTTCAGGATCAGAATTTTTATGCCCTTCTTTTTCGCCGTCATTCATTCTATTTTCTCCTTTCTCCTCTTTGAGGGGGAGCACATACAACATTTTATTCGTCAATTTTTCAGATTCTCGTTTTCAATTCTTATTCGCGCGTGATTGGAGGATCATCTGCGGCGTCTGTAATCAGGCTTGTATTGACCGTTTATACCTAAAACGAAGCGTTTATGATATGACTTACGGTTGCTAACTCTTGGACCCGAAGAGCTTCTCTTCTTTGACTCTATTTTAGGAGTTATAGATCTAACTTTTCCTGACTTAGACAACGCACCATGCGAAGGCACATTTTCACCTCCTTACCAATACCATTTTTCTATTACATTCTTACTATCTGAAAGGGAAAACAAGGCTGTCTTTACATCAACAATCTTCGGACCCTTTGAATGTGACTAAGACTTTAGTCGTCCGCTACGGTGCTTAGGAAAGTTTGTCTCGGTTGACTTCGTGTTTTGTTGAAAGAAAAGTGAGGTATTCGCCGACTGATACCTTGTTTCGCAGTGTTTTCCTACCCTTTTGTAAGCGTTATCTCCATTGTTGAAACCATTCTCGTTCTGTTTTCTCCTTCTCTCGCTGGCATTTCCTCCGTTCCTGTGGAGATTTTACTTACTTTCAAGTCTTTGATGAAGCGCCTTCTAGTTATTTCAGCCGTGTCAACCGCTGTTGTTATTGCTCGTCCTCGGGCTTTCAAGGTTACTTCTTTAGCGTTAGATGCTGACAGGCTTGTGATGACCGCTAGAACATAATTCATAGGCGGTTTTCCACCAATGAACACCGTGTTTTGAGCACCTCGCTGCTTCTTCGGTGCTTCCGTGGTCTTTTCTTCTTTAACAGTTTCTTCCGCTGGTTTCTTTTCTTTTTTTTCTTCCGTCGTTTTCTGTTTTTCTGTCATATTATCCATCCTTTTTCAAGCTTTCTCTACATCTTAAGCACCTAAAGTAGATTGAGCAGGTTTAAAAGACTTTCGATTTAAATGAAAAATAGCAAGCTTTATATGGTGATAACTACAAATGACAGCTAAAGAGTTTATGATCGAGCAGTAGCTCATTTGGAGATTTGCTGTTTCATCTTTAAACGTTTGGAGGTGAATTTATGAGTGTAAGAAAGCAGGCGCCTGCTGGCGAAGAACCGAAGGGTAAGGAGAAAGAAGTAGAAGAATTTGGGGCAGAAATGTATCTAGAATCTGCAAAGGCCTTAAGACAAGTGGGTGCAAGAGTAGTTCTTTCGGTCGGTGCAGCGATACTTATATGGATTTTTGGAGAAATGCTTTTCCTACCGATTGCGAAGGAGATGATCCAAGAGTTCATGGGTTATCCAGTGCACTCGATTATCAGCTTAATCATCGTAGTTGCTTTGGCAATTATAATCTTCACGGTGTTCATTGATATCCGCCGGCTCACTGGTGGTGCAGCTGGGGTCATAGCGTATCATTTCGGAAAGGTAAGCGGCGAAGTGAGTGTTGACACATACCGGAACTATAGAACAGCCTTAGGTGGCATATTATATGTGATCGTAGTATCTTTGGCGTACATGCTGTTCGCAAACTACCTAGCTGAAATTCATCCAGCCATTCCAGCAATAGTCTTAATACTGATAGTAATATGGGCAATCTTTGCTCTATGGAGAAGCTGCAGAGCAATCGCTACGGTAATTGGCAAATACACGTCAGAATGGGCTGAAGAACTGGAGAAAAGGGCTAAAAAAGCATAGCCCTCAACCACCCCATTTTTTATAATGACACAGTAACTTCAAAAAGGGTTGTAAAAGATGAATGGTTCATTTAAGGAAGATATAGAAAATTTTCAAGAATGTTTAAAAACTTATGGTGCAGAAACTGTTCAGAACCTCTCAGCGGCTTTTCTAGTATGGCTTTTCGGCAATTTAGTGTTCATTCCATTAGCTAGCACGTTAAACTGGCAAACCAAGACCTTTTGCTCCTTAACCTTCTTTATCGCCTTTACACTCCTCATTATAAGGGCTCTTCCAAGTCTTAAGAGGCTGATTGACACGTTTTCCATTTTTCCTGCAAGAAAGTACAGTACAAAAAAGAAACTGAGTTACAAAAATTCTTCAGTTTTGTTTCGGCATGTTATGTACATAATCTCCATTATAATTATCTACTTGCTATATTTACCATTTCTAACAAACTTTCATGTTGCCCTCAGCGGAATTGTTCTAATATTAGTGCTGATTTGGATTTTCTTCCTTATATTGAGGATACTAACTGTTTTGTCCCAAAAAATACTGGAATGGCTGTACACGTAACAAAATAGAGCGCTCGGTTAGGGAAGAATTGTAGTTTACGCGCAGGGGAATTAAATAATTCTGCCTGGTTCTGCCCCGTTGCTGCCCACCGGCTGATTTAAGTAGTGGAAGCCTATTTCTGGGCGTGCACCGGGTGCACAGCCCAAAAACCGTCCATTTCCTCCCCGTTATCCGTCCAACGTGCCCCAGCAGGTGAAAACTCAACAATTATTGAATTCACCCGCGCGTGTTTTTCGCAAAAATGTCTTTTCCTGAAATCGATACACGCGCGCATATACATGTGCCTATTAGTTAGTTTGGTTGCTAGATATTTTCACAGTGAGAGGTCATGCGCGTGCATCAAGCAGTAATGGAACTAGAAGAAGAAACCAGCTAATCAGGTATTTCTAGGCGCAACTGTGTCTTCAAACTCTTATACCGGTTTCTCACAGTGACTTCTGTTACTCCTGCAGCCTCAGCAATCTCCTTCTGTGTTTTCTTCTCATCGCTCTGCAAACAAGCAATATACAGTGCCGCAGCAGCCAAACCCGTTGGGTCCTTGCCAGCGGCAGCCCTTCTCCTCTTTGCTTCCCGAAGAATTTGTATGGCGAGTCCTTGGGTTTTACCAGAAATTTCTGTTCTTTCAGCAATCTTTGAGACGTAGGTAAGCGGGTCAGCTATGGGCATCTGTACATCAAGTTCACGAAGCAAAAGCCGATAACAACGAGCAACGTCCTTCTTATCAACTAAGCTTGCTTCTGCAATCTCACGCAGGGTTCTCGGGGTTCCGCTTCGACGGCAAGCCGCGTAAAGCGCGGCGGCAGCGATGGCTGCAATGGACCTACCACGCACCAAACCCTTGTCCAAAGCCTTACGATAAATGATCGCAGCCTTTTCCTTGACAGGCCTAGGAATGTAGGTTTTGTCAGAAAGGCGATCCAGCTCTGTCATGGCTTGAGCGAGGTTTCTGTAAATTGAAGAGTGCATTCTTGAACGTATCTGCCATTTCCTTAATCGCCACATCTGAAACCTTGTGGAAAGAGGAAGTTTACGTCCAAAGGCATCACGGTTCACGCGACCTATTGTCGTGGACAACCCTTTATCGTAGACAGAATAGGAAGTAGGCATTCCCACACGACTTCTAGACGCTTTTTCCTGTAGAGTGAAAGCCCGCCACTCTGGACCTTTATCCATCACTTGTTTCCGAAGAACTAGGCCGCAATCTCCACAGATGGTCTCCCCCGTGTCATAGTCGCGGACAAGGTTTAAGCTACCGCATTCAGGACACTTTTCCACAGTTCGCAACAGGATTTCTTTTCTTTGCATAATTTTCCACTCCGTGATTTTGACGCGAAAAAACCATCACTATTGTGGTTCTTCATCATGATCAGAATCAAAAACCGTACATCTGGCACGCGCATTTTTAATATTCTCAGCATGTTTTATAAAGATTTTCTCAAGACATAAGACATCTTTCAATGCACGCGCTTTTGTTGTTCTGAGTAAAATATGCACTCGTCTTTCTCCAGCCTTTGACGAAGCCGGTCGACGGCCCGATACACATGCTCCTCCTTCTTGGCGCCCGTACAGACCAGCTTTCCACTTGAGAATAGAAGAATCACTGCCCTTGGCTCCTTCATCCTGTAGATCAAACCTGGGAATTGTTCCGGCTCGTACATCATTCTTCCACCAAGACTCTGGGACTCGTACCATCCCACAAGGTCTACCTTCCCACCAAGGTTAGCGGAAGCCACAATATTCTGTATCTTTGTAGAGAGCCTACCCAAAATCACTATACCAGCATCCTTAAGCTTCCTAATCACTCTCCTCAAGGCCCTCCGGGCTTCACTTGCTGATTTAGCTCCGGTACACACCATCTTACCCGAACCAAAGATTAGAATGGTGGTTCTAGGCTTCTTCAACCGGAAGACTAGACCTGGGAACTGGTCTGGATGATACTTCATCTTCGGAAACGCCCTCGCCACATCTCTTAGGTCAATTCCATGTTTTAGGGTGGCAGATGCCACAACGTTTTCGATCTTAACCAACCGATCAACCCTTTCCATACAATGCTCCCAAGTTAGTTGTAAAAGAGCCTTCCCACTATGAATTTAAAGAACCTAACAATTCCCGAAGGTATTTCACATTCTTTCGTAGAGCCTTCATTTCCTTTTTCAGGCTTCTAACTCTCTTTCTAGCAGTCTTCTCCAGTTTTTTAGCTTGTAAAAGGAGATCTGCCGTTTCAGTTTGTAACTTCCTTAATCTTTCTTGCAAATCTTTTAATGAGGGCTCTGCTTCAACCTTGTCCTTTTCAACTTTCTCAACCAAGCCGTAGACCACCCTCTTTTCTCTTAATAACCTTGGGACATCGTTAAAAGCGACTTGTTTTGCTTGATCTGCGCGGGTAGCTCTATTGTATCTTCGACAACCATTCTGTAACGCCGATTTCTGTGTCCTCCTGCCTTCATAAGAAAGCCACGGTTAACCATTCTAGAAAGGTATGTTGAAACCGTGCTAAGCTGAATTGGTTCTTTGAATATTTTTTCGTAGGCGTTTTGGATGTCTTTTGACGAAAACCAACCTTGGGGAAAGTTTCTTTCGATGAGTAGACGTGTTTTGCCGTATTTTGACAGGCTTGATGTTTGTTGTGGCCATTCAACTCTCTTTTTGCGTATAACTCCAAGCAGTTCTGCAAGATCCAAAAGATGAACAGCTTTTTCCCTTGTGACATTCCCCTCGAAAGTTATAGTATAACAGTCTCCGTTTTCGTCATGCATTTTGACTCGCATCTTTCTGGCAGGCATTTAAAGGCGCCTTAAAATAAACTGTTCAAAGTCAACCTTTCAATCGGTTTTATTACGTCTTTAATTTGACCTTTTCTTTTATGGAAACTTCGGCAGGTAACTCCGGAAGCTTCTTCTTGATTCTCTGCTCTGCAACTGATGCTGCTTCCTCTAAGATTTTTGTTGCTTCCTCATTTGCAGCTTCAAAATTTGCGGGTAAGCCGTTGGTTTGACTAGTAGATGAGACGATCTCGGTTAGCAATTTTCCAACATCCCCTAATTCTTTATCCGCCTCTGGAACGATGTTAGTCATTCTAGATTTTATATTGTTCAGCACACTTACCGCGGGAGTTAGTATAGTAAGGACATCACCAAGCTCTGAGACGGTTTTTAATCTTAAAGAAATGCTTTCTAAGGCAAGCTTTGTTTGCATTAACATTTTTTCAACTTTCCGCATCTCAGCTAGTTCGTTGCCAAGAACATTTGCACGAAGCTTATCATGTGTTGCATATGATTTTACAGTACGCCTAAAAATTGCCTTGTCACGTTTTGAAAAACGTTCGAGAACTCTATCCATAGTTTGAATTTTTGACCTGATACGTGTAACCGCTAAGTTAAGACGCTGTTTCAGTCGACCTGAAGGCTTAATAGCTTCCTTAATTTTTGTAGTGAAAAGTGTTTTACTTCGTTTTTCTTTAAATTTTTCAACGAATTTATCAGAGAAAGTGGTTCACCCCAAAAGTTCGAGTTTTTGAGCAGTTATTTATGTGGGAGTATGGTATGACGCCTTATAAGCTTTGCTATTTTCGATTTAAATCGAAACTAGTAATACTTATATACGCCTCTAACAAATAGTGCATTCTAGTGCATTAAAATGAAAATCCAGCGCCCGCGGAATAATTTTGAATGGGTTACGTTATACTCAATCGTTTAAGCGAGCAAGACAAAACCTGACTATAGACGCAAAGGTGACATGCTTCGGGTTTTCAGTCTTGAAGAGAGAGGCTCTGGATGAGCGTTCAATGTTCCATCCTCCCAAATTGGA
>Ga0315548_1004411_pt1 | contig 10156 bp, 4 predicted proteins | sample SalMarSW160110MG_2_FD_202540 | JGI IMG/M metagenome (GOLD analysis project Ga0315548, IMG submission 202540) | Salt marsh sediment microbial communities from the Plum Island Ecosystem LTER, Massachusetts, United States - Salt Marsh Sediment SW1601-110 ... | reverse complement strand
AAAATGTATAGACTATCTTTCGGCGGCTGAAGCAAAGTCATATACAGAGCTATTGGACGGTCATGTGGCTGCCTATCAGGAGTATTTCAACCGTGTCAGCTTCGACTTAGGCACTTCTTCTTTATCGGCTTTCCCAACAGATATACGCATCAAGAACTTTTCAAAGACAAGTGACAACGAACTTGTTGCAATGTATTATCAGTTTGGCCGTTATTTGCTCATATCGAGCTCGCAACCTGGCGGGCAACCCGCTACATTACAGGGATTATGGAATGAACAGGTCAGCCCGCCATGGGACAGCAAGTATACCATAAATATTAATACCGAAATGAACTACTGGCCCGCAGAAAAGTGTAATCTTACCGAAATGCACGAACCTCTTGTTCAGATGGTTAAAGAGCTATCAGAAACGGGCCGGCAAACCGCTCAAACCATGTATAGTTGTGATGGCTGGGTTACGCATCACAATACCGATATATGGCGCATTTGCGGTGTGGTGGACGGTGCATACTGGGGAATGTGGCCTATGGGCGGCGCATGGCTTTCGCAACATTTGTGGGAAAAGTATTTGTACAGCGGTGATTTGGAGTACCTCGACTCCGTTTACCCGGTATTAAAATCGGCATGCGAATTTTACCAGGATTTCCTGATTGAGGAACCTGAAAATAACTGGCTGGTAGTAAGTCCTTCCATTTCACCTGAGAATGCTCCCTCCGGCCATTCCACCTCTGTTTGTGCAGGAACAACTATGGATAATCAGATACTGTTCGATTTATTTTCAAAAACTATTAAAGCTGCATCATTGCTGAAACAGGACAGTACCTTAATGGTCGATTTCAAGGAAATACTAGACCATCTGGCTCCAATGCAAACCGGCCGTTTCGGACAGTTGCAGGAATGGATGGAAGACTGGGATAATCCTGATGACCAGCATCGTCATGTTTCGCATCTATACGGTTTATTCCCGGGCAACCAGATCTCACCCTGCACCTCACCGGAATTGTTCGATGCAGCACGTACTTCACTTATCCATAGGGGTGATGTTTCTACAGGCTGGTCAATGGGCTGGAAAGTCAATCTATGGGCACGTTTGCTTGATGGCAATCATGCACTAAAACTTATTACGGATCAACTTACACTGGTTGATCCTGTGAATTCAGGAAATAACGGTGGTACCTATCCAAACCTTTTTGACGCGCACCCACCGTTCCAGATTGATGGAAATTTTGGCTGTACATCAGGCATAACTGAAATGCTTCTGCAAAGTCATGACGGCGCTATTCATTTTCTGCCTGCCCTGCCGGACGACTGGCAAACCGGTGATATAAACGGATTACGGGCTTATGGCGGTTTTAATGTTAGTTTCAATTGGGAAAACGGAGAGGTTCAAAAAATAATTATTGAATCAAATCTTGGGGGAAATTGCCGCATTCGTGTACCTAACGAAGTAGCTCTGATTGATGGCACACTCCTGAATCCTGCTTCGGGAACTAATCCGAATCCTTTTTTTGCTGCTGCTGAAATAAAAGATCCTGTAATTTCCGATTCATCGATTTTAAATCCCGTAATCCTTGAGCCAACTCTGATGTACGACCTGCCTACTCAGGCCGGCGAAATATATACCATTGTATGTATCAAAAAACCGGAATTTCAATATGCTTCTGTAACTAATAAAAATCCGAAACAAATTATTGTTGATTTAAGCGAACAGGTTAAGGAACGGGCAACATTCAATGGATTCACAGTGAAAATAGACAGCCTGGTTGCAGAGATTGATAGTGTAGTTCCGGGTGATACTGCGAATCAACTGGTAGTTAATCTGAAAGACAGCATTTCAAAAGAAAATGAGGTATTACTCTTATACAGCAGCGGAAATGTGCTTTCAATATTTGATGTGAACCTGAATAATTTCACCGACACCCTGGTAGATAATCTGTTAACCGGCTCTTCTCCAAGAATAGTAGAACTAAGATCGAACAAAGACGGTAATTCAATCATCGCCAGGTTTAATAAGAAGATGCAGGTTCCAACAGATGTCTCAGCTTTAACTCTTTTCACCGAATACAATGGAAAAGATAGTATTCCAATACTACAAAGCGATTTTCTCGATAATGATTCTGCTTCATTATCATTTTCACTTGCCGGACAGGTTTTTGCAGATTATGAGCTTTCACTTTCCTATTCAAGCAGTATCATTATGTCTTCTGACAGCGGATTACTTAAAGCATTTACCAGTCTTCCGGTAACAAATTACTCAAATGGTCTGCCATTCCATATTTTGGATGGAACCATAGATCCAGGCGGATGGTTTGCCGTACTTGAATTCAGCAAACCGGTAGCAATGGCTATTGAACAATCAGACTACTTTACACTAAGTGTAAATGGAGAAATTGTTCCGATCGAAGATGTGTTTATTGTCAACACAATTACCATTTTTCCGCCAAATGTTTTTCATTTTGGCGATGTTGTAACCGTCAGCTATTTACCGGGAAACATAACGGCTACCGACCAGGGTATTTTAAAAGGATTCAGTGATTTTGCACTTACAAATCTGATTAACGAACCGGCATGGATAGTAATCCCGGCAAAAATAGAAGCGGAGAATTTTATTTCCCAGTCGGGAATTCAAACCGAACAGACCGGTGATACAGGAGGCGGACTGAATGTAGGCTGGATTGACGATGGTGACTGGATGGAATATGCCATGGATAATAATACTACTGACACATTGTTTACCGCTGCTTTCCGCCTTGCTTCCCCTAACAACGGCGGCATACTTATAATTTATCTTGATGACGTTAATATTGGCTATGTATATGCTCCTAACACAGGTAGCTGGCAAGTCTATAAGTCTGTTGCCACCGACCTGAAAATTGGTCCGGGAAAACATTTTTTAAAACTTCGTGCAGCAAAAGGGGGTTTCAATATTAATTATACGGACATCAAAAAAAAAGTAATAAGCGGAATTAACAAACCAAATTCTGATAAAATTAAGGTTTATCCTAATCCGGCATCACGAGAACTGTGTATTGAATCCGCAGATTTTCAGTACAACAAAGTCGAAATTACTGATATTATAGGAAGTACTGTATTGTGCCGGTTAATAACCTATGAACCTGAAATATATCTGCCTGTGAGCCTACCCGACGGAATTTATGTTGTCAAAATCAGTAATCATAGCCAATTTCAACTTAAAAAAATCGTGGTTGGCAGTAATTGATGTATCAGCAATAACACGATTTTTGCTTAAATGATAATATACGTTAATTTTGATCCGGAATATAATCTAAAATATATGAGACTTTACTTTTTTGTTCTTATCAGCATTATCTTAAACCCGGGCATCAATGCACAAACGGATAGTACCTATATTAATCCGGTAATTCCCGGCGACCACCCCGATGCCACACTTACCCGCATCGGAAATGATTTTTATACGACAGGTTCATCTTTTAATGTAACACCTCAAATTTTTCATTCTACTGATTTAGTTCACTGGGAAGCGATTTCTCAACCTGTAAAAGCGTCATGGTCAAATTACGGTGATAATCCCGGGGGCGGATGCTGGGGAGGCCATATGGTTTATTATAATGGACAATACTGGGATTTCTTTTCCCGGGCCAATACCATGTATTTTGTAACTGCCGACGATCCTGCAGGCCCATGGTCAGATCCGGTAGCAGTTAATAATCCTTCGAGCCTGCCATATGATTTAGGATATGATAATTCTATTTTTATTGATGATGACAATAAATGGTATCTTGTAGTTAAGAACGGGAGGCCAAACAATGGTATTGTTGAATTGGGAAATGACGGTCAACCTGCGGGTGTGGTTTATAATCTGGACTGGTTAAACCCGGAACCCTATCCGTATAGCTGGGCAGAAGGGCCTGTAATGTGGAAATATGAAGGTTACTACTACTATTCTTTTGCAAGGGATTTAAGCGGGGGTCAAAAGGTTATGAAAAGTCAAACGCTAACAGATAATGAAGAATCCTGGGAAATGCCGGGCGATTTTTTCAATGAAAGCGATCCTCTGAAACCGGGTTCGCTTTTTACCAGTCCGAACCATGCCTCACCTGTGATTATGCTTGATGACAGTACCTTCTGGGTAATACATCCTCTTTATGCGAAAGGAGGATGGATAGGACAGGGACGGCAGGGATTATTAAACCAGGTTCTCTATGATGATAATCTTCGGCCTGTTGCTGATTACCCCATTAACAAGTCCTTCACCGCACCAGAACTGCCAGGTAGCGGTATTCCCTGGATGGTGCCAAAATCAGATTTTTTCACTTCGGATAAGCTGAATCCCGAGTGGTCGTTTCTGGGTTATACCCCTGATAATTCATATTCGCTGACCGACCGGCCGGGATGGCTGCATTTGTTGCCCAAGAGCACTACAAATGTAAATACTGTTATAAAGAATGACGGTGAACATAATTACTCACTTATAACACGCCTTGAATTCGATGCAGAATCTATTAATGACGAAGCCGGACTAAGGATTTTGAGAGGAGATGAAACGATGTTTGCAAAATTATACAGTTCTGTAAATGAATACAACCACAATGTTATAGTCTTCAGTTTTGAAAACACCAGATATGAGACTGATAATACTTTGGGAAATACACTGTGGCTCAGGATCATCAGGGTGAACCATAGTATTAGCGGTTATTTCAGCAGTAACGGCTGCGACTGGGTAAAAGTCGGCGAGAATTTTGATGTATCTGAAGTTGACTCATACTCCGATTTCGTAACATTTACCGGAACCAGGCAGGGACCATATGTCCAGGGAAGTGATGCTTTTTTTGATCTGTATATTTACCGCGATGCATACTCACCTGTCCTGACCGAATGTCCGGCAAATCAATACGGTACCTGGCGTACAACAAAAACTGATGGTATATACCAGCTGGACAGTATTCACAATAATGACTGGGCACTTTATGCAGGTGTTGAATTTGGAAATGATGAATATTTAAAGACACCGAAGACAATTGAAGTTACTGCTTCCAGTGCCGGTTCGGGCGGAACAATTGAAGTGTGGCTCGATTCAATTGATACGGGAACAAAGGTAGCTGACTGTGAAATACTAAATACCGGTGACTGGAATACTTTTGAAACCTTCTCAGCCCCTGTGGATCATGTCGAAGGACGACACGACGTATACCTCCGGTTTGCCGGTGCCGAACCGGGAAGACTGTTCCATCTGAAATGGATACAGTTTATTGCAGTAACAGCTCCGGAGTTTGTTTCAGCAATCGTAACTGATGATGATACGCTGCAATTAAATCTCAGCCAGCCGGTGATGACACCTGCTTTACCTTGTGGTTTAAGTATCGAAGCCAACGGTTCTCAAAATATTCCAATTTCAGATATTTCCCTGGCGGAAGGCGATAGCAGTCTCCTGGTTATCACTCTGGCAGCATTGGTATCAAATACGGACGAAATCACTGTCTCATACAACCCGGGAACGATTACAAATCCGGTTGGTATCAGCCTTATGCCGTTTAGCGGTCTGTCGGTTGACAACCTTTTGCCGGGTGCAGCCCCCGAAATTAAATTACTGGAGACTAAACATGAAGGTGATACAGTCCGGATGTACCTGAGCAAAAAAATGAATTCTCCGGCTTCTTACACCAGCGATTTTTTAATTGAGGTTGAAGGAAAGGATGATATTTTGATAAATGCTGCAGAAGTACTGGAAAATGATTCCACGATCATAGTTCTCCTTCCTGAGAACAGGATATACTATGAGGATATGGTCTCGCTAACATATTCAGGAACAGAATTGGAGGCAGTTAACGGAGGCCTGTTGGCTTCTTTTACTAGCGAACCTATTCAAAATACCACCAGTGGTTATCCGCCAAATATCATAGAGGCATCAACCAGAATGGCCGGTTCAGTATATATATACATCGATTTAACTTTTGACAAACCTTTGCTCGATGCCAGCGACGAAAAAAATTATTTTACAATTGCAGTGAACGATGTTCCTGCAACTATCCAGTCACTGACTTCCACACATGATTTACTAAGCTTTTCTATTTATCCTTATATTCAATACGGTGATGAAATTAAGGTAAGCTACTCCGGTGGCAATGTCAGAAGCGTATATAATGGCATACTTCAGGATTTCAGTGACTACGTTGTAACAAATACTGTTCCTGAACCTTTGGTCGTCACCCCCCATAACACTGCTAATACTCCTGAAATTGTAGTTTCCCCGAATCCGGCCCATAACGAAATACTGGTTTCATGGGGATCATTCTTCAGCTCTTTATCAATTATCACCGGCGATGGTAGAAAACTAGTTCAAAAAAAGTATAGTAAGCCGGTTCAAAATGTGAATTTAGCAATAGATATAGCACCTGGAGTTTATTTTATATTGCTTGAAAACAAAAAAACAATTGATTTGAAAAAAATAGTAATTGAGTAATTTTGTCATATGACCTAAACATGTAACTAATACTTTCAAGAACAAGTATAAATTTGATAAATAATCTGATGAAAGCATTGAATATTAGAAGAATTGGAACCTGGTGTGTTTTAATGAGTTTTTTGTCACTTCAAACCTTCAGCAAGGTAAGTCTTCCCCGGCTGGTTAGTAATGGTATGGTTTTGCAAAGAAGTACCGATGTGAAGATCTGGGGATGGGCTGCTGATGGCGAAAATATTAAAATCAGCTTTTTAGATTCAATCTATTGCATATCAGCAAATAATCATGGGGAATGGAGTGTCATATTTTCAAATTTACAGGCAGGTGGTCCGTATAACATGAAAATCATTGCAAGTGATACAATTACTATTAAAGATATTTTAATTGGCGATGTGTGGGTCTGTTCGGGTCAATCCCAGATGGATATCAACATGAACAGGGTACGTCCGCTTTATGAAGATGAGATTAAAAATGCCGGTAATCCGTATATAAGATATTTCGCAGTGCCGACAGTTTATAATTTTAACGAACCGCAAACGGATCTCCCATATGGCAGGTGGGAAAGCATAAGTCATGATAACATATTAGGCGTTTCCGCAATTGCTTATTTCTTCGCTGATGATTTATATAATAAATATAAGATTCCGATAGGTTTGATTCGTTCGAGCCTTGGAGGGTCTCCGGCTGAAGCATGGATGAGTGAAGATGCGATAATGGAGTTCCCTGAATACTATCAGGAAGCGCAAAAATTTAAAGATACCGCGCTGATACATCAAATTCAAAACGCTGACAATAAGCGCATCAGGACCTGGTATGAAAATTTGAGTACAGCGGACGAGGGCTACAAAAATCCGGATATGCCATGGTATAAACCGGAAGTTGATGTTTCGGACTGGCCGTCTATGAAAGTCCCGGGTTACTGGGCAGATGGTGATTTAGGCGATGTTAATGGAGTTGTATGGTTTAGAAAAGATGTAGAATTAGATGCTGATATGGCTGGAAAACCTGCAAGGCTGAATCTCGGACGCGTGGTTGATGCCGATACGGTATTTATCAATGGAATTTATGTCGGATCAGTAAGTTATCAGTATCCTCCCAGAAGATATGACATTCCGGAAAATATTCTAAAGGAAGGGAAAAATACAATAGTCGTCAGGCTAATCAGCAATAGCGGCAAAGGAGGCTTTGTGCCGGATAAACCTTACGAACTTGTAATTGAAGGTGACACAATAGATTTAAAAGGAGACTGGCATTATCATTTGGGAGCAAAGATGAAGCCTATGGAGGGTCAAACCTTTATCAGATGGAAACCTACAGGTCTTTACAATGGAATGATAGCACCACTCACAAGCTATACCATAAAAGGTGTAATATGGTATCAGGGGGAGTCGAATACTGGCAGGCCACAAGAATATGCAACCTTGTTCACCGCATTGATAAAGAATTGGAGGGAGAAATGGGGACAAGGTGATTTTCCATTCATATATGTCCAGCTTCATAACTTTATGGAAGGTTATGATTATCCATCAGATAGTAACTGGGCGCTAACGCGCGAAGCCCAGTTACATGCACTTTCTTTACCTAATACGGCTATGGCTGTAGCAATTGACCTGGGCGAATGGAACGATATTCATCCCCTGAATAAAAAGGACGTTGGGAAAAGGCTGGCGCTGGCTGCTCAAAAAATTGCCTACAATGATACGGATGTTATATCCTCAGGTCCGATATACCGATCCATGGAAATTAAAGGTGACAGTATCATACTGACATTTTCTGATACAGGAACCGGACTTATGGTAAAAGGAGGAGGAGAACTTAAGCATTTCGCTATAGCCGGACAAGATAGAAAATTTGTCTGGGCCAGGGCGGAAATAGTGGATAATAAAGTGATTGTCTGGAACGAAAAAGTCAAAAAACCTGCCGCTGTCCGTTATGCCTGGGCTGATAATCCTGAAGGGGCAAACCTGTATAATAAGGAGGGCCTGCCGGCATCACCTTTCAGAACTGATAATTGGATATTTTAGACTAATCCTGTTACCCGGGTCCATAAGGGCCTGGGAAGGACTTGCCCTTCCAGAATAAAAATTCTAAAGATTACTGTAAAACCGTAAATCCAAAAGATCTCTATCCCTGAAATAAAATATGGACGCTGTCCCTGATATGGACGCTGTCCCTATTTTTATGAATTATTGACTATTGAAGTCAGTTCTTTTTGGCCTTGCAACATTCACTACAATCTGCCTGCCGTCTATTTCTTTCTGATTAAGCTCTTCAATAGCCTTTTTGGCCTGTTCCTCGTCATTCATTTCTACAAAAGCAAAACCTTTACTTCTTCCGCTGTACTTATCAGTAATGATTTTTACTGAAGCTACTTCACCATACTCTTCAAAAATCTGTCTTAACTCAGTTTCTTCAACCTTGTAGCTAAGGTTACCTACATAAATGTTCATAATAAAATTTGTTTAATATTAATAATGATAAAATTATAAATAATACGGAATATTTATTCAGGAAAGTTTAAGATTAGTTATTAACTATTTCAATAACCTCGATTTCAAATTCAATATCTTTTCCTGCCAAGGGATGATTTGCATCGATTATAATACTATTTTCCTTTACTTTAATAATTCTAACTTTCATTTCCTTACCATCCGGCCCTTTAGCGTATAAAGACATCCCCGGCTTGGGTTCAATATTTGAAGGCAGCTTTTTTTTATTGACCTCCTGTATCAAATCTTCATCCACATCGCCGTAAGCATCCTCGTGTTTTATATTTATCTTTCTCTTATCCTTAACTTTCATGCCTATAACACCTGATTCTATGTCCTTAAGCAGCTTGCCCTCTCCTACCTTAAATGTCAGTGGTTTGTTGTCTTTCAAAGATGAAAAAATCTGTCCGTCATCTGTCTTGCATTTGAAATGTATTGTGACAGTGTCATCATTTTTTACTTCTTTCATAATAGTAGAATTTCGTAATAAACAAAGGATTTAAAAAATGAGCAATAACTAAAGCTTAGTACATAGGGAAAATCATCAACAAGAGGTAATTTTAAAACACAGTTTAATTATCACAAATTTCCAAATCAATTACAAAGATACTTATATTTTTTAAATATTAAGGGGGACAGCGCCCATATTTTAAAATATCGCGCTGTACAACCATTTGAAGCTCATAAGTAGTATATTTGCATATAAATTGGGGACAGCACCCATATTTTAAAAGGTAGCTGTCCCTTCAAACAGGAAGATATGAACACTAATGGTACTGGTACTACAAAGAAAAACATGGGCGCTGTCCCTCACGGAGTCCCTCTCAAAAACATGGGCGCTGTCCCCCTTTTCATTATATTATTTGCAGTGTTTGGGGCCTTCACGCTGTATGCTGACAATGAAAATCCGGGAAAGAAGGCAAGGAATATCATACTGATGATAGGCGACGGCATGGGAGTATCCCAGATATATGCCGGTATGGTTGCCAATCATGGTAATTTAAACATTGAAAGGTGTAAAAATACAGGTTTTATAAAAACTTACTCTGCATCGGACTTTATAACCGATTCAGGAGCAGGTGGCACTGCAATGTCCATAGGTAAAAAAACATATAATGGGGCCATAGGAGTCAACGTGGATTCCCTTCCTGAAAAGACCATCCTGGAAATTGCCGAAGAACACGGACTTGCCACAGGCATTGTTGTCACCTGTCCGGTTACCCAT
>Ga0315548_1004407_pt1 | contig 10161 bp, 10 predicted proteins | sample SalMarSW160110MG_2_FD_202540 | JGI IMG/M metagenome (GOLD analysis project Ga0315548, IMG submission 202540) | Salt marsh sediment microbial communities from the Plum Island Ecosystem LTER, Massachusetts, United States - Salt Marsh Sediment SW1601-110 ... | reverse complement strand
TTTTCTTCATATTCCTTTAACAAAGTCTCAGGTGATTTGCCTAACCAGTCACAGAATTCTTTTAGTTTTCGTGCATTCTTGTTTGCTGTTGCTGTTTTCTGTCCCTTGAACCATTTACGATAAGGTTCAATGTCTTTATAGTTCCAGCGTTTACGCTTAGACATGACTTTTTCGTTTATCGTTTGTGTTCTAGGTTTTTCTTCTTTATGAATTTCGGCTTCAGATAACCTAACTGGCGGTTCGATACTCCTAATAGGAGCAAACAAAACGTTAGGGAATCTAGAGCGAAAATTCATAAACAACAAAAGGAATCAAGCCAACAATCAACAGAAGAAACTTTGTTAAAAGCTGGACGCAAAGGCAACGGTTATGAAACTGATATGGAAGTTTTTCGTAAATTTTTTAGCAGAGGTAAGAAACGAAGCCAATACCGCAATGCTGTAAAACTTAAGAAATATTGTGAATGGTCAAAGAAAACACCTGAACAATTAATTCAGGAATATATTGAAGCAAGAAAAAGCGTCAATACTCTAAAAGATTGGGAGCGAGACACAAGAAGCAAAATAATCGAATACTACAACTGGCTTAAATCGAAAAACTACAAAATCAACTATTGCCGAACATTGCCTTTAGGCATTCTAGCGTTCTACTCTGAGAATTGCGAAACCATCAAAGATGTGACTAAGGAATTTGATAGCGTCCAGATACCTACAGATGAATACGTTTTCACTCAAGAAGTCTTACGGAAAGTCTTTTATTATGCAGACTTGGAAGGTCAAACATTGCTTAGTGTTGCTGTTGCGTTAGGCTACTCTTCAATAGACTTCTTAAGTCTCGAATCCGAAAAACTTCAAAACTTAGTCAAAGAATCAACCGACAAGAACTTAGACTTTATCCAGTTCATAGGTAAAAGTAGAGCAAAGACATCTGTGCAACCAAGAAGTCACTTGACACCTGAAGCTATTCAATGTTTGAAAGATTATCTGCCACTTCTCGAAAAGAAGCATAACGGAAAATTGCCTAAATATCTATGGTGTAACGGAAAGCTAGACACACATATCACTAACACAGGTCTAAACAAGAAACTGAAACGCTTAATCAAAAAGTCCAATATCGAGACTTATGGAAAGCACGTTAAATTCCATTGCCTACGCAAATTCCTTTATTCGAGACTACAAGCAAAGAATCGAGACTTGGCAAAAGTCATTACAGCTAAGAAAGTAAGTGCTTCAGACTTAACGTATATTCCAGACTTAGACAAAGAATGCCTTAGGATTTTCAAAGAAACCTACAAAGAAATTGCCTTGAATGGTGACTTGACTGGAAAAACAAAGCAAAAGCAATCCGAAGAACTCAAAGAGTTCAAACAAGCTGTAGCCAGTTTACAAACTGAATTACAAGCACTCAGAACAAGAGAAAAAGTAGCTGTTTTGAGAACCAAAAAATAAGTGAAGTAACAGTTTACGGAAGTCGTTCACAAATTCCGCTAAGTTTCTTATTCAAAACCTTTGAGTTTGAGGTTTCGGGAACCGTTCTGTTTTTCTAAAAGTATAGTTTTGAAATTTGAAAAGCCAAAAAAGCCGCCTATGTGCAATTTATGTGAAAATAGCCTGATTTAACGCTCTAAAAGTCAAAATAAGCCCAAAACGGAAAGTATTTAACCCATTTTTGACATAGGTAAAAGTAAAAAAAGGTGGTGAAAGCATGAGCACAGAAGAGAAGGTTAACAATGAATCAAGTAGCCTAAACGAATTTTCTGAGGTCTGCGAACACGGTTTAAAGAATGGTGGCATTCACTTAGTTTCGATTAAAGGTCACGGAAAAACTAGGCTTCTTTTCGGTATGGCTAGAGAACTTACAAAAATCAAGAGTGATTATCTTTGACGGTTCGGAAGCGTGGATTTACGGATTTGACAGAATCCCAACTTTCACAGTTAAAGAGCGTGATGTCGTTTTAGCTAACGACTTAGAAAAGGTTGACGAAATAGAGCGTTACAAAATCAAGAATTGGAACTTAGTTAAATTTGCATTGCACACACACAAACACATTTTATTCCGATTGAAAACACGTAAGCCTTCAAAACGTGGATATTTCGTAAGGACAGTTACAAACTATCTTGACAGGTTACAAAGAGATTCTAGGGAAGAAACACAAGATAATGAGGCGAAAGGCTACATTTCTTATTTCATTGAAGAGGCACAAGATTGCTTTAACTCTAGGTCAACAACTAGGCTAGAAGCGGAAGAGTTCTTAACCGTGTTCAATGAGGGAAGAAATCAAAAAGAAGCATTCTACACAGCGTCACAGAGATTAAACGATTTCTCTAAGACCATAAGAACTAAACAAACTTACTGTATAGGCAAAATTCCCGAAGAGGATAAGAGCATAGCAATTCGAAGGCTAGAAAAAAAATATGAAATAGATTTCTCAAAGCTGAAAGCTAGAGAGTGGTGTTTCGAAGGCAAAACCTTTAGTTCACCAACTTGGAAGCAAAGCGGAAAACCCTATCAGGTCAACAAAGAGATTAAAAAGAGATTCATAGACCAACTTAAGCCGCAATCACAAAAGAAGAAAAGCATTTTCGCCAAGTTCCTTAACCGCTTCAAACCCTTAGAAACTAGAATTAGAGAATATAATGAAGCTCAGAGCGGCAAACTAACTAAAGGCTTCAATGAAGAGGAAAACGAAAACGAACAATGGGAAGAGGAAAACGAAGAGGAAGAGCTAGAATGGCTAACGGAAGAGGAAGAATGGGAATAAAGGAGGTGAAAAGAAAGAATGAGCGTCAAACAAAAAGCTAACGAAACGTTTGATGCTCCTAATATGATTGTAGACTTAGAATTTGTGGATGCCCTGCAGAAGCTGTTTTGGTGTTTTCATTTTCTGTGAGATGTCGAGGTGTAAGTAAGCTCCAAAAGTGTTGTTGTATGGGGTGCCTTTCCTCGAAAATAGGGTTAATACGTGTTCGCCGTGTATGCTTTTGTATCCGTCTGGACAAGATTGGTGTCCTCGAATCAACATTTTGACGTTAAGCATTGCTAGAAGCTTGTTTGTGACATCTTCGCCGAACAGTCTGCCAGCGCCTCTAGGCGAAGCGATTGTTCCCTTTATTCCCTTCCATGGGTCGCTCCACAGAATTTCTTCAAGGTGACGCTCTCGAGGATGCGTTTCATGGGCGTAAGCGATGTCGTTAACTGTGGTGGCTTGGCTTGGAGCTCCACCGTGAAGTAAAACATACCTTTCCTTTATTATTACGCCAGTGTACAGATGATTGAAGAGTTCTCGGAGCTTCAAGTAAGCTTCTGAGCCTTTTTCTCTGAATTTGTTTTTCATTTGAATTGGCAGGTCATGAGGGTAGGCAAGGAGATCAGGGGGTCCTTCATGGTTTCCTCTCATCAAGATGACGTGTTCAGGAAACATTTTCTTGAGATTCAGGACAACATAGTAGACTTCAGGAGAATAAGTGCCTCGGTCTCCGTAATCTCCAAGAAAAACCAAAAGAACATCGCTGCCACTTCTCGCCTTATCTAGAAATTTGCTGTCATCCAAGATGTGCACGAGGCTTTTCAGATCACCATGCAAATCGCCTACAATGATTGCTTCTCCGACAGGTGCAGCTTCAATAAGCCTGCCGGTTATCTTTAGATTTCCAACCCTTCCGTCTTCAGTAGCCAATTGCCTGTTGACTTGTCTGACGAGTCCAAGAAATTCCTCACTGTTTGATTCGGTTGCCAATTTAGCTAAAATAGAGGCGCTTCCGATGTGAGGAGCCATATTGCTCACCAGTGTTTAACTACAGTAAAAGATAGTGAGCCGACCTAAGTTGTTTTTGCATGTTAACCATAGTCTCAGAAGACAGAGATGGTGGAAAAAGACCAAGTCATCAAAAACTGTGTTTATTACATGATGAAGGGAATTAGAACAATCATCAGCAGAAGCCAAACTATAGTAGCTGTCACAGCAACGGTTATTCGAGAGATCGTCTTCTCGCTTACTCTTCGACCCAAAACGCTCTTCAACGAGATATTAAGCATTCGCCCTCCATCCAGAGGATAAATCGGCAAAGCATTGAACACTGCAACGTTAACGTTTACGAACCACAGCCAGAAGAAAATGTTTGCATAAACATGCCATTGCGCCCCTAACCCATGCGTGTAGAATGGAATCAGTAAATCGGAGAAAGGCACTAGACCAGAATACAGAGATGGCGGAAGCATGTAAACATAAACTGATTCTGGAGTCAACGTTCGATAATATGTCAACGGCTCCATTGGATCAAATAAAGATACACCAATAAACGATTTGTTCTCAAACTCCGTTAACGTTATAGATGTAGAGAAGTGTTCCTCCCAATTTTCTCCTCTGGCTACAGTCACCTGAACTATATCGCCTGGATTCTTGTCCTCAAGATACTTATTTAGATCATCATAACTACCAATCTCCATGTTATCCACTGAAACAAAAACGTCACCAGGCAACAATCCTGCCTCCTCAGCAGGCATTCCCTCACTAACGTCATAAATGTATATGCCATCAACGACTGGGGTCAACCCGTTAACAATAAGCAGAACAGCAAGAAGGCACACTAGGGCTACGACAACATTTCCTGCAACCCCCGCAGCCATAACCCTCAAAGAATCCCTAGATTTTGCTTTGGCAAGCTGCTCCTCATCAACATCCACAAAGGCGCCAATAGGAATAACCAGAAAGAAAAGTAGACCACTTGAGTTAACTTTCAGTCCACGGTTTCTCGCAATAATTCCATGCGCTCCCTCATGAACCACGATTGCGCAGACTATTGCCAGCCACCCATACAATATGGGAAGAATGGGGTTAATGCCGGGTAACAGAAGATACGATGCAGGACCCATTTCACGGCTTGCCTCCCTAGCAAGCGGGGTCCACAGCAACGTGAAAATACTACTGCAGAGCAGGTACAGTCCAATTCCAGCCACAACAGGCACAATAACGAGGGCAACCCAAGAAACCAAACGTGAGGCACGAAGGGATCCAATCCTGTCAAAAACTCCGCTGAACATCTGTGTCCTGACAGTCAGCAAAGGAAAATTGAATTCGATTCTGCCCTGCTTAGCTTCCTCCGCTTCAACTTCCTGACCAGTCAACGAATCCACCAAACACTCAGCCTTTAACCTACACACCCTACATTAACGTTTATAAAAAGTATGAACCCGAAAACGGAACAGATTCGGTATTTGCTCTAGCTCATGCTTGCACACACAAAAAGTGATCCGCCGTAAGATTCGCGCTTATTGTGTAGTAAACATTTTTAAAGAAGCATCGCGGTTGTGCCTTAAAGGCGGAGGTCATATCTTGGCTAAGAAAAGCAAGAAAGAGAAAGCTGCAGGTCGGGAACAGCATAGACAATCGGTAAGGGCTAAGAAGATAAAGAAAAAAGAAAAAAAGAAGGTTTCCCTTCCTGCAAAACATAGGAAATAGATCGTATACTATTAATGGCGATGCCCGCACAACGGATGTAGAGATTAAAATTTAAGCCCAAATAATCATCTGCAATATTTATTCAGAATATAAAATATTTTTAAACTTTAGCTTGACATTGGATTAAATGAATGAAAAATGTTAACTAAAGAACTTGAAATGGGCATAGTCGATTTGAAAAATGGGAAGAAAAAGGTCATAAAACTCAAAGAGGATGAAATTTGTACGCAAGGTTTCAGAATTGATCTGAATGGAAAAATTGCAAGAGGCGTACCCCATAAAAACCAAAATGACTGCCACAGATTTTGTTATGCTGATACTTGTGATTGCATATAACTTCCTTGAAGATTCTACCAACAAATTGAAAGAAAATACTCTGGCTTTTGACAATAGAAAAAGGGAGACACTCGCGTGTATATGCCGCGAGCGAATCTATGATGCTGTTTTACTTTTGTGCGCCTTCTATAATGGGAGCAAAATTCTTTTCGGCTCTTTTCTTTTTGAAACCAGCTAGTTTTATAATCTCTTCTTTGTTGACATCGCCCTTGACGAAATCAACATTCTCCAGAAGCTTCTTTCCTTTATCAGACCGCACTATCACCGTTGAATATCCTTCATCGCTTCCTACCGAGCCAACAGAAACATCAGAAAGTCTGCCAACAAAGTCGTTACAGTAAGCGCATCCGCCTTGAATAGCATTGTTGAACTTTTTCACCTTAGCTGAGTATTCCTTTCCGTCTATCTGGACTATGAATTTTCCTTTATGTATCTGCGTCTTCTCTGCCTTGTCCAAATCAACACCCAACAACTTTGCTGTCTCTTCTTTCAGCTTGTCGTAATCGAAGGCTTCAAAACAGAACAAACCCACTATGGTAATCTCTAGGCTGGGGTATTCGCTTAGTAGCTGCTGCTGTATTTTCCTTGCTGTTCGAACCTCGCATGGGGTCCCAACAATGGCAATTTTCCTTTTCCCTTTTTCCACTAGCTCCCCTACTTTTGACATCATTTTAACTCTTGAATATTTGGTACCTCGTGCATTCAGTATTTCCTCAGCACTCTCTGCAATAATCGCCTCCGCCTTATACCCAACTGTTCGCTTAACAACAATAGCAGCATCAAACAGATCTCTTTCAAATCCTGAAAGAAGCAAAGCAGTAGCCATTCCTCCATCTTGTCCATCAACAGAGCTTTTTGCTGCAAAAATTTCAGTATGAACGCCTAAGAGTTCACTTTTTGTTCCTTTCAAAAACTTCTCTTCTGCTTCCCTTATGTCCTCTTCCAGCATTGGATAAGTGTTTATTCGAACTTTTTTTGAGTCTGTAGGACAAACAATAGCGCATGCACCGCATCCAACACAATCATCGGATATTGTGTGATAGGGAGCAGTAACTTCTCGTTCCACGCCTCGGTTCGCAAAATTGATAGCAGATACGCCAACTAATTCTTCACAAACACGAACACACAAACCACAAAGGATACAATCCTCCTCTGGATCTCCTACCCAAAAGCTCGGCTTCTCAACGCCATATTCCCGCGCTAAATCCTGTATCTTCTTCACTTTTGGACAGCGAGCCAGCAACAACTCAAGCAGCAGTTGACGGGTTCTGAACACTTTCTCAGATTTCGTATCAACTACAAGTCCTTCGGAAACAGGGTAATTACAGGAAGTTACAATCTTTTTTCTTCCTCGCTTGTCAGTTATTTCCACAGAACATACACGGCAAGCACCAAAAGGCTCAAGAGCTGGATGGTAACACAGGGTAGGAATCTTAATTCCAAGCTTTTTTGCAACATCTAAAATGGATGTTCCTTCTTTGGCTTTGACCTCTAATCCGTCTATTTTCAATGTGATTTCTTTTTCGCTTCCGTCCATTTTTCTGTTACCCCTTTAGTCCCGTTTCTCCTTCTTCGCTCTTTTGATCAATCTCTCTTCTTCTGGAATGGGTGGGGGAACCGGTTCACCAGATACTTTTTTCACTGCCCTGAATCTAGGCGGGCACATATCATAACAAGTTCCGCATTTGGTGCACTTTGATTGATCAATTACGTGAATCTTCATCTTCTCTCCGATTATTGCATCTGCTGGACAATTTCTATGACAAATCATGCATGCTTTGCACTTCTCTGGGTCAATATAATAGGATATTAGTTCTTTGCATGCTAATGCGGGACATCTTTTTTCCTTTATATGCGCCTCATATTCGTCACTGAAATAACGAAGAGTGGTCAGCAAGGGATTGGCAGATGTTTTTCCTAAAGCGCAAAGGGAAGCAACGCTGGTTACCTCTGCAATTTTTTCAAGCTTTTTTATATCTTCCTCTGTTCCTTTACCGCTAACGATTCCGTTCAATATTTTGTTGGCTTGCTTTAATCCTTCCCGACAGGGTGTACATTTTCCGCAGGATTCATCGCATAAGAAGTTTACAAAGTAGCGGGCTAATTCTACCATGCAGGTATCTTCGTCCATTACGATCATCCCGCCAGAACCCATCATTGAACCTAGCTTGGTGAGTTCGTCAAAATCAACAGGAGAATCTAAGTGCTGCTTAGGAATAACTCCTCCAGAGGGACCACCAGTTTGAACACCCTTGAATTTCTTTCCATTCCGGATTCCGCCACCTATTTTGTAGATAATGTCCCTTAATGATACCCCAAAAGGAACCTCAACTAAACCAGTGTTGTTCACTTTGCCTGCTAAAGCAAATATTTTGGTGCCTTTGCTGGCTGCGGTACCAATGGATGCAAACCATTCAGCACCATTATTGATTATAAGAGGTATGTTAGCCCATGTCTCAACATTATTCAGTGTGCTTGGCTTATCCCAGACTCCTTTTTCGGATGTGTGAACATATTTTGGCCTTGGCTCGCCCACTTTTCCTTCTATTGCAGTCATCAGAGCGCTTGACTCGCCGGAAACAAAAGCACCCGCTCCTCTATGGATCTTAACCTTAAAGTCAAATCCTGAACCGAGAATGTCTTCACCCAAGAGCCCCAGTTCTTCTGCTTGTTTAATGGCTGTCTCCATGTTCTCTACTGCGAGGGGATATTCTTGCCGCACATAGATGAATCCCTCGTGCGAGCCTATCGCATAAGCTCCTATGATAAGTCCCTCAAGGATGGAGTGTGGATTTCCTTCCATCAATGCCCGGTTCATAAAGGCTCCTGGATCGCCTTCGTCGCAGTTTACGATAACATATTTGGGTTCTCCTAGTGCATTTCGGGTAGATTCCCACTTTCGGTAAGTTGGGAAACCGCCTCCACCACGACCACGAAGATTGGAGTCCTTTACTTCTTTCATTACGTCCTCAGGAGTCATTTGAAAGAGAGCTTTTGCTAATGCTGCGTAACCGCCGATAGCTAAATAATTCTCTATCTTCTTAGGGTCGAGTTTTCTGTTGCTCTCCAGAAGAAGCCTGTTTTGATACTTGTAAAATGGAACTTCAGACAGATATCGTGCTTTTTTGCCAGTAACTGGATCCGTGTAAAGTAACCTTTCAACAATTTCATTGCTGATCAAAGTCTTCGACACGATTTCGGGTACATCACTTGCCTTCACTTGGAAATAGTAAATCTCTTCAGGATAGATAACTATTCTTGGACCCTTTTCGCAGAAACCCAGACAGCCTGTTTCTTTAATTTCAACTTTACCTTCCAAGCCCTGTTTTTTGATTTCTTCATCAAAAGCTTCAAGGACTTTTTGGGCACCAAGAGCTTGACAGCCTGTACTCACACATGCTGCAATAGCTAGCCTCTTTGGATCTTTTTTGGCGAGTATATCTTTTCTGAGTTTTTCCAGATCAGAGGGAGATTTTAGTGACTTCATAACTTTTCACTTCTGTTAATTACAGCTAGAAAGTATCTTCTCAAGTTTTGCTGAATTGAGCTTTCCAAAATATTTTCTATCTATTTCGATAACTGGCCCCAAGGCGCAACAACCCAAGCAATTGACGGTCTCTAAGCTAAACTTGCCGTCGCTTGTTGTCTCACCCGATTTAATTCCCAGTTTATTCTCTACGGAATCCAGAATTCTCGGTGCTCCTCGAACATAACAAGCAGTACCGACGCACACTCTTACAAGATGACGACCGATAGGCTTGAGACTCAGTGCAGTGTAAAAACTTGCAACCCTAAATATTTGACTGCACGGAATTTTAAGTCTCTCGCTAATTCTTTTTATCGCTTCCTTTGGTACCCAACTAAACTCGTGTTGTATATCCAGTAGTAATTGAATCAAAATCCCTTTTTCAGTCTCATACTTGTCTATAATTTTATCTATCCGATCCTCATACATAATAGCCTCAGCCCCATCATTTTTTGGAAAGCTAAGGTTAATTATTGTACTAAATAAAGGTTTACGGAATTCTCCGAGTTTGCTAGTTAATGAGATTGAGGGACAAAAACTTCATAATCCCAGTTAATCTATAAGAATTTGAACATTCTTGTCGGATAGATCTGACACAATTTTTTCCAGAGCTCTTTTCTGTTCATTGATTCTCATGCGTGCTTCTTTATGTTGTTTCTCGAACCTAGCGTCTCTGGCTTCAAGGAGTCTCTTTCGTCTTTGCAAGTCTTTCAAGCGATTCTGTAATCCTGCTCTTTCGTCTTGAGATTCGCTTATTGCTCCTGATGTTGACAACTCGTTGTTTTTGCTTAAGGCTTCGCTGCAATTCTTCTGAAGCGATACTAAGGCGGTTTTGTTGAGA
>Ga0315548_1004403_pt1 | contig 10167 bp, 8 predicted proteins | sample SalMarSW160110MG_2_FD_202540 | JGI IMG/M metagenome (GOLD analysis project Ga0315548, IMG submission 202540) | Salt marsh sediment microbial communities from the Plum Island Ecosystem LTER, Massachusetts, United States - Salt Marsh Sediment SW1601-110 ... | reverse complement strand
ACCGGAGGGAGATTACCATTGACCACACCAAGGTCGAGGATGTCTCCAACCCATCCACCACCTACGCCGATTTCCCGGTACTGGTGTATGCCACCGGTCTGTCCGGCATCAAAGCCAATGGGGCTGATATACGCTTTACCGCATCTGATGGGGTCACGGAACTCCCCAGAGAAATAGAGTACTATGCCGGTGGCACCCTGTATGCCTGGGTGAAGGTCACCTTAACCAAAGACAGCGGTGATTCCAGCGACGACGAATTCTACATGTACTACGGCAACCCCGCCGCTACCGAACCGGCCCCGGATTCCACCTACGGCTCGGAAAATGTCTGGGCTAGCAACTTCACCGCCGTATGGCACCTGGAGGAGACGTCGGGCACCATCGAGGACTCCACGGCAAACGACAAGGACGGGACTTACAGCGGCTCGGACTGGAACCCGTCGAATAAGAAAATCGACGGCGCCCTTGGCTTTGATGGCTACAACGATGAAGTCGACATGGGCAACGAGTATAACAGCGACCTCGATATGTATGGCAAAAGTTTCACCTGGGAGTGCTGGTATGACACGGATGGCTTTGCCTCAGGAACCTGGGCTCGCCTTATTGCGATGAGGCATGATTACAACGACTACTATCAGTTTGTTGGCGATGGTGATAATGATAAAGTTCAGTTTTATTCGCAAAAGGGTGGGAATGTCTATGGCTATGCCATGTCTTCTCCCCCATCGGGCTGGGTGCACATAGCCGCCACCTTCAATAACTCAACCAAGCAGATAATCTTCTACGTGAATGCGGCTCCAAGAACGGATTCCGTTGGAAATTGTGGCGATGGCGATGACACGCACTTCAGGCTGGGCCGACGGCAGGATAACTCTGGTCTCTATGACGGGGTGTTGGATGAAGTCCGCATCTCAAGCACGGTGAGAAGCGCCGACTGGATTGCCACCGAATACACCAACCAGAATGCCCCGGCTAATTTTTGTCTCCTTGGAGGTGAGGAGTCATCCGATGCAACACAATACGAAAGGGATTTGTATAACATCGCCGACCATACCAGCGAATCGGGGAACATAGGTAAGGTTGTCGTCTACTTCAGCTTATCCGGCGACGAAAGCGGCGGGCAGGACTATACCGGTTACGCCAAAGCAGCCATAAAAACCCACGGTACAGCTTACACAGGAAGCGAAGAAAGCCAGACGGGCCAGACCTTTGCCACCAAATCATACACGTGGACAACCAACCCCGCTACCGGTTCTGCCTGGACATGGTCTGAGATAGACGCCCTTCAGGCCGGCGTTGAACTCAAAGGTGTGCTCGGCACATACGGCTACTGTACCCAGGTCTACGTGAAAGTTTATTACGGGCCAATAGATGTTGAAGATATAGACACTTACCAGCTTTCCGATTTAGAGGAACTGCGCGACGCGGTAAGCAGCGTTACGATTTATACGGAAACGAAGGGCACCATGTCTGCCGATACGCATACCGCCCAGACCGTCATCCGCACCCACGGCGTCGATTTCTACGGAGATAATACCACGCTGCCGCTTTCCTACACCACGGTAAACACCACTTACTCCACCAACCCTTCCACCGGAAGCGCCTGGACACTGGATGAAATCAATGCTTTAGAAGCTGGTGTCAAGCACTATGACAATGGCAATGGCAGTGTACGCACCACGCAGGTTTACGTTGGAATCTCCTATGACATACTGGTGGAAGAGGTAATTACCGCCGAGAAGTGGTGGCTCATGGAAAACCAGGCTCCTGACTACGCCTATTCCTGCTTCAAAAATGTGACCAGCATCGTATCGTCGGCCGCGCCCACCGGGAACGCAAAATACGCGGTAGGTGGCGTTTACGGGGATACCGGCTCCGAGCTCTCCTACGCCGGCTGGTCTCTGATCATCATCTATTCCAGCCCCTCGGAACTGGGAACACAGTTCTACCTCTACGAGGATTTGACCTTCGCCGGCACCAATGCCTCCGGGACCTTCACCGTTGATGGCTTCTTGGCACCATCGGATGCGGAAGTCACCCTGACCTGTTTCGTCGGTGAAGGGGACGACTGGTATGATAACGATTCCCTCCTGTTCAACGACAACTACCTGTCTGATGACACCAACCCCTGGGATGACGTCTGGAACGGCAAGAGCAGCAGCCTGCAGGGCGAACAGATTGACGGCATCGATCTTGACTCCTTTGATGTTTCCGCCCCGATAATCAATTCGGGCGATACCTCGGCCAACATGACCTATTCCACCCAGCAGGACAACTGGAATTTGATTTATCATATCCTGGCCTTCCGCACCGACCAGGGCATTCTGAGCCCGAGCAGCACCGGCGTCTTTTCCTGGGACTAGCGCCGTCCATATCCAGAGATAAATGGCAGCGGCTGATTCAATGTGGTGCCCCGGGAATATGCGGTCATGGTTACCCGACTTCGTCCATTATATGCTATACTTCTATGCGTATTAATACCGCTTCTTGATGAATTATTGTATTCGGGGTGATGGCAATGAAAGGAGCGTTTTATCAGGGAAATAAAAGCTTCCGGGTTGGTGATTCCCCACCCCACCCACCGGGGCCCGGAGAGGTCAGGCTGGATATCGCCTACGGCGGCATCTGCGGAACGGATGTCCATATTTATTTCGGGCATATGGACCACCGCGTCAGGATACCGCAGGTGATTGGCCATGAGATGTCCGGCACGGTAGCTGAAGTCGGTGGAGGCGTCGCCGAGTTCAAGGTTGGCGATAAAGTGGTGGTCAGGCCGGTGGCTTCCTGCGGCCGCTGCCCGGCCTGCCTGGCAGGCCATTATAATGTCTGTCACCATATAAATGTGCTCGGCGTGGACACGCCGGGGTGTCTTCAGGGCAGCTGGACGGTGCCGGCGGAAAAGCTGCACCGCCTGCCAGATGATATCGACCTCAAACTGGCGGCACTGGTTGAACCGGCAGCCGTAGCCGCACATGCCGTGCGCAACGGGCAGGTGGCCGAAAAAGAGCATGTCGTTGTCATCGGTGCCGGACCCATCGGCATATTAGTGGCTCTGGAATCGAAACTAAAGGGAGCCGGCGTCCTTGTCGCTGAAATCAACCCGTTCCGCATTAAGCTGGCCCGGGAATTCGGGATGGAGGTGGTCAACCCGAAGGAGGCTGACCTGCCGGCATATGTATCGGAAAAAACCGGCGGGGCCGGGGCCGATGCTGTCTTCGAGGTAACCGGACTGGCACCCGGGGCGGAAATGATGACCAAACTGGTCAGAGCAAGGGGACGTATTGTCATCGTCGGTATCTTTGCCGGGCCGGTACCGGTTGACCTGGGCCAGTTTATATGGCGGGAGCTGAGAGCCCAGGGAGTCAGACTGTATGAGCCGGAGGACTTTGAGACCGCAATCCCGCTGGTCGCTTCCAGAGCCGTTCCGTGGGACAGACTGATTTCCGACGTACGTCCGCTGGAAAGGGTACAGGAGACCTTCGAGGAGATTGAACGCGGCGCTAATTTCATGAAGGTGCTGCTGAAATGCCACGATTAGCAAAGGAGGAACAGAAAGAGTGTTGATGAAAAATACCACCAAGGCGAAGCTCAAGGCCGGCAAAGCAGCCATCGGCATCCGCATGGACTTCACCTCGTCGTCCATCGTGGAAAGCATGGTGGGCCTTGGCTTCGACTTCGTCTACTTTGACCTTGAGCACGGGCCATCCAGCGTAGAGTCATGCCAGGAGATGTTCCGGGCGGCGGAGATTGCCGGTCTGACCCCTCTGGTACGCGTGTCGAGCTACGACACTGGCTATGTAGACCGCCTTCTGGACTCCGGCGCCATGGGCATCATCTTCCCCCACTGCAACACGAAACAGGACGCTGAAACTGCCGTCAGAGCGGTTAAATACCCCCCGGAAGGCGAACGCGGCGCCGGCGGCCGCCCGCTGAGTCTGAGCGGCATGCCCATCACCGACTATGTCCGCGAAGCCAACCGGGAGACCCTGATTGTCACCATGATAGAGGAGATGGAAGCGCTGAAGAATCTGCCGGAGATTCTGACCGTGGAGGGACTTGACGTGCTCTGGATTGGCCGAGTCGACCTCTCGGTTTCCTCCGGTATCCCCGGCGAACTGGACGACCCGAAGATTCAGGACGCCGTGAAACGTGTTATCGCCGAGGGCAATGCCGCCGGCAAGGTGGTGGGGGTGGGGGCGGTCAGCGCTGACCGGCCGGAACAGATAAGGGAATTCATCAACCAGGGTGCGCGGTTCTTCTCCCTGGACACGACCGGCATGCTGCGGAGCGCCGCGCGCAAAATACGGCAGAACATCGGGGCGGAATAGAGCAGCTTCAAAGGGTTCAGCGCACGGCACCAATGCGTAAAGTCAACACGCGCATTTGACAACGCACCTTCGTTTGCGTAAAGTGTCTGTGGCCGGAATGAAGTCAATGCGTGAATATCGCCTTTCCCCGGGTGAAAGAGGCCTGATGAAGAACGGATTAATGAGACTGATAGGCAATACACCGATGGTGGAACTTAAGAAGGTGAACGGTACCGCGTCCACCGTATTGGCCAAACTGGAAGCCTTGAATCCAAGCGGCAGCATCAAAGATGTCATGGCCTTTTACATGACCGACATCGCCGAGAAGAAGGGACTCCTCAAGCCAGGCAGTAAAATCATTGAGGAGACAAGCGGTAATACCGGCATTTCCTTCGCCATGATTGCTGCCCTGAAGGGCTACCATTTCGTGGCGGTGATGCCGGAGCACATGAGCCGGGAGAGAAGGCAGCTGATGCAGTCCTTCGGCGCCGAGATTGTGCTCACCCCCGAAGCGGAGGGGTTTCCCGGCGCGCTGGAAAAGCTGGAGCAGCTGGCCGAAGAGAACAAAGACGCCTGGCTCCCCCGGCAGTTTGAGAACCGGGATAACATTGCTGCCCACCGTGAAATCACCGGCAAGCGGATTTTACAGGCGGTTGGCGAAGACATTGACGTCTTCGTGGCCGGCATCGGCACCGGCGGCAGCCTGATGGGCGTGGCCTCGGCACTGAAAAAGGCCAACCCGAAGGTCAAAATCGTCGCCGTGGAGCCGGCAGAATCGGCAGTTATGAGCGGTGGTGAGCCCCACAACCACCTTATCCAGGGCGTCGGCGCCGGTTTCATCCCGAAGCTGGTCGACCTCGACCTCATAGACGAGGTTATTCCGGTGAGCGGGGAAGACGCGGTGGCGATGACGAGAAGGCTCATACGGGAAGAAGGCCTGATGGTCGGTATTTCCTCCGGCGCCAATGTCCTTGCCTCGCTAGAGGTGGCCCGGAAGTCAGGCCAGGGCAAGACCATCGTGACGCTCCTCCCCGATAGAGGGGAACGATATCTGAGCATGAACGTCCTCTAGACAAGTTATCGACTGTGAAAAAGGGCAGATGCTGAACAACCTGGGATACAAATTTACAATTTAGCTCGCAGCTTTTCCGCTTTCCTCGGCGCGGCAATCCAGAAAACAACACCGGAAAGCGCAAAACACACCATGGCAAAAAGAAAGGCGCTGGTGTAGCTTCCGGTAAGGTCATGGATAAAGCCGCCCAGCCACGGCCCGATTACCCCACCGATGCCGAACCCACACATCAGCAATCCGGACAGGACGCCAAAATGCCGGCTATAGAATATGTCTGCCAGCCCGGCATAAATGGCCGGCGAGGCCAGCCCGGCCCCATAGCCAAAGCAAATGGCATAAAAATAGAGAAGCCATGGCTGTGACGTATCGTGTACTGAAATCAAAGCAGCCATCGCGCCCAGGGTCAGAATGACGGCGATGGTCATCGTTTTCTCCCTCCCTATCCAGTCGGACAGGCTCGAAGACAGCTGGCCAGCCGCGGTGAATATGCCGAAGAGGGCAAAGACAGATGCGGCGAAGGTGCTGCTGTAGCCAACGTCCTCGGTAAACTTGACCTGATGGCCCAGCACCAGATAGGCACCAACGCCCCAGTAGAGCGATTGCGCCGCTATAAGGAACCACAGCTGGTATGTCCTAAGCGCTTTCCGTAGTGTCCAGCCACGAGGTATGGACTTCTGGCCCTCTGCGGCACTGGCGTCCAATTTAATGGCCACACGCGGCTCATCAGCCCCGTATGGTTTCAGGCCCTTTTTCTCCGGACGGTAGCGGTAGAAGAAAAGGTAAAGGGGAACGAGAACGACAACGACGATACCAGCGATAACAAAATACGTATAACGCCAGCCCACCTGAGCGATGACGAACTCAACAAACAGGCCGTAGGTGAAGCTGAGTCCACCGCCAGCTTGAGCCAACCCTATGACCAGACCACGCCTCTTGGCAAACCAGTTGGCCAGCGTCGGGCCAAACAGCGGCCAGCCGCTGCACGCCGAGCCCATGGGCATGGCAACGCCGAATAACAGGTAGAAATGCCACAGTTCGCGGGCAAAAGCGCAGCCGGCTGTGGCCAGTCCCAGCACGGTAACCCCGATTAAAATGACCCGCCGGGGTTTCCATCGGTCGCACAGACTGCCGGCAATCGGTGCCGTTAAACCGTACACAAGGAGATTCAGAGAAAGCATGAACGCCGTGCTGCCGCGGCTCCAGCCAAACTCATCGAGAATCGGGGGGAAAAATACCGAGAAAGAGTGCCGTGTGCCATAGACCAGGACCATGCCGATTATGGCAATGCCGACCATGACCCAGCCATAAAAAAAGAGCGGTTTCCTATCTACACCACCCTTTTCGGCAGATACGATTACATCCCGTTGTGAATTATCGACAGAATCCGTTCTTTTGCGACTCAAACCCTTACTATCTCAGCCTTTATCTCTTTATCTATCGTTAGCACGCCAAAGGAATCCCGGGCCCGCCCCGGATTGAACATGAGCGTTCCCCGTATATACTCATTACATGATAAATGCGAGTGGCCAAATATTATAATATCCACATCACCGAAGAGCGGCCGCACCCGTTCTGCCATCCCCCATGGCCCACCAGAACCGTGGATAAGGCCGATCTGTTTCCCCTTAACATCGATAGTCCGCTTGTCCGGCAGCATCCGCTTCAGTTCACCCGAGTCCATATTGCCGTACACCGCCTTGACCTCCCCTATCTCCCTGAGTCCCTCCAGCACGGCTCTCTCCGTAATATCCCCGGCATGGACGATGAGGTCAACTTTCTCCAGCGCGCTCATAATTGTCCACGGTATCTCTTCAATGGTTTTGGCATGCGTATCTGAAATAACGCCGATTTTCAACCTGACCCCCTATAGTGCCCGGCGAAATGCCGGTATTCCGGTGATATCCTGCCCCAGAATCAGGGTATGGACATCGTCCGTCCCTTCATAGGTATAAACCGATTCAACATTGGCCATATGCCTGATGGGAGAATAATCCAGAGATATGCCATTGGCACCCAGTGTCTCCCTGGCCAGTCTGGCGCACATGCGGGCGATGGCGACATTGTTCTTCTTGGCCATGGAGACGTGGGTATAGCTCGCTTTACCTTCGTCCATAAGCTGACCCAGACGGTAAGCCAGCAGCTGTGCCTTGGTTATCTCAATCAGCATGGTGACCAGTCTTTCCTGCACCAGCTGATAGGCGGCAATCGGGGAGCCAAACTGCTCCCTTTCCTTGGCATAGTTCAGGGCCGTTTCGTAACAGTCCATAGCAATGCCAATCGCACCCCAGGAAATCCCGTAGCGGGCCTGGCTGAGGCAGCTGAGCGGAGCGCCCAGTCCTTTTACGCTTGGCAGCTCATTTTCCAATGGTATCCGGCAGTCAGAAAAGCCCAGCTCGCCCACGTCGCTGGCCCGCATGGAGCCCTTGCGGTTCTGAGCGGTCTGGCTGAAACCTTCGGTACCCCGTTCCGCTATAAAGCCCTTCACGCCTTCATCTGTTTTGGCCCAGACCACGGCCACGTCGGCAATTGATGCCTCGGTTATCCACTGCTTGGTCCCGTTCAGCACCCAGCCATCGGCAGTCTTTCTGGCCACCGTCTCCATAGAAGAGACATCCGAACCATGATTCGGCTCGGTCAGGCCGAAACAGCCTATTTTTTCACCCCGGGCAATCAACGGCAGCCATTTCTTCTTCTGCTCCTCTGAGCCATACCGCCATATAGCATATTCTACCAGGCCAAATTGGACCGCAATAAAGCTGCGCAGGGCGCTGTCAACCCGCTCAACTTCCTGACATATAAGCCCAAAGGTAACGTAGTTTGCCCCGCTCCCCCCGTATTCTTCGGGGAGGAGTGTACCAATCATACCCAGCTCTCCCAGCTTGGGGGCAAGCACTTTCATACCCAGCGCCCTCTCCTCGTGGAAGGCATCGGGCACCAGCGGCTCTATTTCATTCTCCAGGAATTCCCTGACCAGCGTCCTGGTCATCTTCTCCTCTTCGGAGAGCAATGCATCGACCTGGTAATAGTCAACACCCTGAAATTTCATGGCCACTCACCTCTTTATGCAGACTGCTTTCCCTGTCTCTGCTCAAACTTCTTTTTTACCTCGGTGTTAATCAGCCACTGCGGCCACCGGCCGTTTACCATCCGGGCAATCTCCTCGAAAGGCCGTTTTCTGAGCCTGCCCAGCGCTTCCTCCGAGTAGTAGGCAGTGTGCGGCGTGATGATGACATTATTCAGTTTGAGCAGGGGGTGGTCAGGCGGCATGCTTTCCCCGTGTATCACGTCCAGCGCGGCACCGGCAATCTCTCTCCGGGAGAGCGCCTGGCACAACGCTTCCTCGTCGATGAACTCGCCGCGGGCGCAGTTGATGAGGTATGCCGTCGGCTTCATCTTCTTAAACTGCTCCGCCCCCATCATATGCCTGGCATCCGAGGTGAAGGCGGCATGCACCGAAACGAAGTCCGAATTCTCAATAAGGTAAGGCAAATCAACCGCCTCAACGCCGTATTCAGCGAAGACATCCCGGCTGACATACGGGTCATAGGCAATCACCCTCATCTCAAACCCCCTGGCTTTGGGGACGAGTTTGCGGCCAATCCGGCCGAAGCCGATTAGCCCAAGAGTCTGCCCCCTAATCGGGAACATCGGCGGTAAGACTTTAAGCCGTATTTCCCGTTTCTCATACGAATCCCATTTCCCCGCTCTCACCGCCCGGTCCAGAGGCAACAGCTTTCGGGCGCAGGCGAGAATCAATGCCATGGCATGCTCGGCGACTTCCTCGCTGCAGTAGGCATCCGGGTAGGAAACGCAGATGCCGTGCTCGGTGGCCGCTTCCAGGTCTATGGTCTCATAGCCGGTGCCGATGTTGTATATCATCCGGCACCGCTCCAGCTGCGCAATCACCTTCCTGGTAAACGGCACTTTAAAAGTGAGGACAAAATCAGCATCCCTGGCCGCGCCGATAACCTCCTCTTCCGTCTGGCAGGGATTAGTGATGAATTCCACCCCGATTTCGCGGTAGTCCGCCTCATCGTGGGGAATCATCGGGTTGGCCACCACCATGACAGCTTTGTAAGCCATATTCCCTCCGGCTATTTCTCAAGCTCCATTTTTATTGCCTCTTTGGGGCAAAAAGCCGCGCAGATGCCGCAGCCCTTGCAGAAATCAAGGTCAATCTGAATCTGGCCCTTTTCCTCATTCAGGGTTATGGCCAGGTCGGGGCAGAAAAGGCGGCACATACGGCACTGGTTACACTTTTTATGCTCCACGACCGGCATATGCGTTCTGCCTTCTACCGGCATTCCAGTCTCTCACCTTTCATCATATCGCTCTCTAAGCAGGCCTATCGCTTCCCAGCCTGAAGCCCGCCTCCACTGCTTTCAAATCCAGTTCCCTGAGCCTTTCCGCCACCACCTCGGCGACCGCCGAGCGCAGGGCGTCTTTGGTCACCAGCCCGGTTATCGCCACCGCAGCCCCCAGCATCACCATGTTGGCCACGATTTCGCTCTTGAAATCATCTATCGCCGTCCTGGTGGCCGCAATGGGCACCTGTTTTAAGCCATTGACTTTGTCGGGAGAGACGAAGTGGTCATCGTAAATTACGATGCCTCCCTCACTTCTGACCTGCCCGATGTACCTGCTGTAGGCCGTCTGGTACATGGCGATTAAAACATCGGCTTCAATGACGTAAGGATAGCTGAGCGGCTGGTCGGCGATGACCACCTCGGCCCGGCAGGCACCACCCCTCGAGGCCGCGCCGTAGGAATTGGTGCCACTCACCCAATT
>Ga0315548_1004401_pt1 | contig 10170 bp, 9 predicted proteins | sample SalMarSW160110MG_2_FD_202540 | JGI IMG/M metagenome (GOLD analysis project Ga0315548, IMG submission 202540) | Salt marsh sediment microbial communities from the Plum Island Ecosystem LTER, Massachusetts, United States - Salt Marsh Sediment SW1601-110 ... | reverse complement strand
CAACAGAGAAGTACGATAAGCCTTGTTTTCCATATTGTGCCGTCTAAAGCCCCGTCCATTGATGAATTGGGACTGCCCGAGATTTGCAAACAGCTTATTCTGAAGCCGAGGGGGCTCATCCTGGTAACCGGCGCCGCTGGCAGCGGCAAGTCAACTACCCTGGCAGCCATGATTAATCATCTTAACGAGACTGAGAGACGAAACGTAATCACCATTGAAGATCCAATTGAATTCTTATTCCGTAACAACAAATGTCTCATCAGGCAACGAGACCTCGGGGATGACACCAAATCCTTCTCCTCCGCCCTGATACACGCGCTGCGCCATGACCCTGATGTAATTGTCATTGGTGAGATGCGTGACCTGCCCACAATAAGCACCGCTATGAGGGCTGCTGAGACCGGGCATCTGGTGATTGGTACCCTGCATTCGAACGATGCCGCCCAGTCTATTGACCGTATAATTAATATGTTCCCGAATGGCCAGCAGCAGCAAATGAGACTACAACTGTCGCAGGTGATAGAAGCGGTACTGTCACAGGTGCTGTTAACCCGCATTGGGGGCGGGCGAATAGCTGCCTTTGAAATCATGCTCGGTACCAGTATTATCAGAAGACAGATTCGCGAAGAGAAAGGCCATGAAATACTTTCCAACATTGAGCAGGGCAAACCAGAGGGGATGCAGAGCTTGGATCAGGCATTAGCCGGCCTAGTGAGAAGAAACGTAATTACTGAGGAAGAAGCCTTGAAAAAAAGTAGTCACCCGGGAAGTTTGCAGCAGTATCTTCAATCTCAGTGCTGAGACAATGGATTTTAATTGGTAGCTGACAATATGCATCTTTAAACACGTATCATTGCCCCAAACGAGTTGAGTTAAAAGATGAAAAACCCATTTCTAGATGTTATGAATGTACCCCGAAGGTGACATTAGCTTGAATTGTGTGATGTTGAAAACAGGAGTTGGTTGTGGTATTGTCTGTTTGACAGGCGATGCACCGAAGATATGTTAATTAAAAGAGCACCTGATTCGGCGAAAAGAGGGTTGTATTTTTAGCGGATTTACGTTCGGAGATTTTAAAAATAGGAGAAAATTAGCCCCTGTCTTTTAATCAGGGTGTCGCAGGTTCGAGACCTGCACGGCCTACACTCGACCCCCGATTTGAAGCTAATTTTACCTCTGTATCTTGGCCTGTTACCTCGTTGAACAAAATAGTGGAATTTTACTCTAGTCTACTGGAGATATATTTACCGTTGGGTCTACAGCCCTAAGTAGGCTTTCCTAACGTAATCATTCTTAAGGAGATTATCACAGATCCCTTCCAGGACTACCCGGCCATTTTCCAGTACATATGCCCGGTCGGCTATCTCCAGGGTGCGGGGAACATTTTGTTCAACCAGTAGGATAGTAATCCCCTGCTCACGCAGGGACTTTATGATTTGGAAAACTTCTGATAGCATCCTTGGCGCCAGACCATAAGACGGCTCATCAAACATGCATAGTTTAGGCTTGGACATTAAACCTCGACCCATAGCCAGCATTTGCTGTTCGCCACCACTTAATGTTCTGGCTAACTGCCCTGCTCTTTCCTTTAATATGGGGAAAACTTGATAAATCTGCTCAGACGTTTCTTTTCTCTTTTTCCATGCGTTGTAAGGATACGCGCCCATCTCTAAGTTTTCGTGTACTGTCATGTCGGTGAAAAGCTTTCTACCCTCGGGTATATGCGAAAGACCTAGTTCCACAACGGAGTGAGCTGGTAGCCCATCTATCCTCTTTCCCAGAAACTCCACACTACCTGAAGTTGGATGTACCACACCGGAAATAGTCTTAAGCAGCGTACTCTTGCCCGCCCCGTTGGCACCAACCAAAGCGACTATTTCTGCCTTGTCTATTCTTAGAGAAATATCCCATAAGGCCTGAACTTTACCGTAAAAAGTATCTACATTTTTAAGTTCCAGCATAAGTCTACTCACCCAAATATACCTCAATAACCTTTTTACTGGTGGTAATCTCCTGTGGCGTTCCTTCGGCAATCTTCTCGCCGTGATGGAGTACCATAATCCGGTCGCACACACCCATAATTGCTTTCATGACATGTTCAATCATGAAAATGGTGATCCCCTTAGCCCGGATGTTGGTTACCAGCTCCATAGCCTCAGCCGTTTCGGTAGGATTTAGACCGGCCATCAGCTCATCAAGTAACAGTAGTTCTGGTTTGGTGGCTAGCGCTGTAGCTACTTCAAGGCGTTTCTGGTCAACCAGGGTCAACTCACTGGCCGGTATCGTGCTCATTGCCGACAAGCCAACAAAATCTAACAACTCCGCGGCTTCCCTGGCGGCGTCTGCTGACAACATGGTGGTTGATGTCCCGAATAACGCCCCCAGCAATACATTCTCCCTAACTTGCATATTGGCGAAGATTTTGACCGATTGAAATGTTCTGGCTATTCCCTTCCGGCAGATTTGATGCGGCTTTAAGCCGCTGATCTTTTGGCCTTTGAATTTTATTACTCCTGATTTAAGAACAAGAGCTGCCGATACCAGATTAAACAGGGTCGTTTTCCCGGCTCCATTAGGGCCAATAAGGCCGAATATTTCGCCCTGCTCGACATGGAAGTCGACGTTGGAGATCGCGGCTAACCCCCCGAAATACTTGGTTACCCCTTCACCTTCAAGTATTCGCATTTTGCTCCACCACACCTCCTTTCCGCTTCCTCCGCGTCAACCTTTGTATTAATCCTACCAGTCCGCCAGGCAGGAATAATATAACCCCCACTAATACGATGCCGAAGGTTAGCATGTAGTAATAGGGGAACTTGGTTAGCAACGTTTCTTCCAGGTAGGCAAAAACAGCCGAGCCTATTACCGGACCATAAATCTGCCCCATACCACCGAAGATGGCCATTAGAATGGGCAGAAAGGAAAAAAGCGCATTAAAGGCAATATATGGGTCAATATATGTCCATTTTGTGGCTATAACTGCCCCGGCGGTTCCCATAAAGAAGGCGCTGATGGCAAAGGTGATAACCTTGACCATGGTTACATTAATGCCCCGGTGGGCCGCCGCCTCCTCATTCTCACCGATGCTCTGCAGGGCTAAGCCGAATTTAGAGCGCCGGAAAAAATAGGTGGTAAGCATTAACAATACGAAAATACCCAGCATGATCCAGAAAACGTGGTGGGTGTCCACCAGGACAATGAATCGGCCACGCGTGCCGGTTATGTTAATCTCCCAGAAGATGAGGACCTGCTTGATGAGCTCAACGAGTCCGAAGGTGAAGATAGCAAAATATATGCCCCTTAGCCTTAGAGTCAGGAAGCCGACGAGAAGAGCGATTATGAAACTGATGACACCGCCAAGGGCTACTACCACCAGCAGGGGTAATACCACCCCCGTGTTCGGCAGTAACATAGCTGAAGTGTATATGCCGACCCCGAAGAAGGCAGCCGACGCCAGTGAGAGGTAACCGCTGGGACCGGAAAAGAGAGCCCAACTAACCGTAAGGATGGTATACATCAAGATGGCGGTTACAAGTATGACCCAATAAAGACCGACATAAAGGGGTAAAGTAGCTAAAGCGATTAATAAGACGAAGAGGATTATACCCGGTATCAGGAAGTTCTTTGATTTAAATGCGGTAATATCCATTTCTCTATTTTCCAAAAATACCCTTCGGTCTCACCAGTAGCAGAAGCATGAAGATAAAATAGTAGGCGGCCAGTGATAAACTCGGCTCTATATAGTTTACTATGGTGCCGATGACGCCCAGTATAAAACCCCCGATAAAACTGCCCGGGATACTACCCATACCGCCTAAGACGACGATGATGATGGCGATGATGGTATAGTTAAGACCCATAGTTGGAGTAATCGGGAAACGCATGCTGATAAGTGTGCCGGCAAGGCCAGCCATTACCGCCCCCAGAGCAAAGCATATAGCCAGCACCAGGTTGATGTTTACCCCTAGGATTCCAGCCGTGGTCGGGTCTTGAGCGGCGGCCCGAATCGCCTTTCCTATGCGGGAACGGGCTAAAAAGATATAGAAGCCTAAACCTATGCCAATGGCAAAGCCAAGGGTTACCAGGCGGTTAGCGGCAAATATCGCTCCACCCAGATTGACCCCGAAATTTAGATAACTGTACGACCTCAGGTCAGCACCCCACCCCAGTAAGGCTAGATTTTGAATAATAAAGAGGAGGCCAAAAGTGGCTAACATGGAGCTGGCCGCATAGGCATCCGGGTTTGGCGCCGAGATTCTAAGGCGGGTGAACAAAGTCCGGTGAAGTAAGAAACCTATTATGAATATAATCGGGCCAATAATGACAAGGCTAAGCAGGGGGTTAATGCCAAATACGGTGTAAAGCGTAAAGGTGGTGAAGGCGCCGAGCATAATAAATTCGCCATGAGCGATGTTGAGCACCCGGGCGACACCATACTGCAGGCTCAAGCCCATGGCGATCAGGGCGTAGATACCACCCGTCAGCAGGCCGCCGATGGCTATATCCAGGACGCGTACAATGCTATCAGGCATAATATGACTTTCTCGTTTTAGCAGTCACAGGCACAGGCTGTCTAAAGGAGCAGGAAGAGTCCCGGGAGAAGATAACCACTCTCACAAGCCGATATCTTTTCACCCTTTAGACAGCCTGCTTATTAATCACAAAACTCCTAAACTAAACGTCTAAGTCTAAGGTGCTGGCCAAGGTGGCTTGGGATAGATAAAATCTGCGCTAAGCTTCGTGGCAGGCCAGTCACCACCGCCTACGATTTCCATGTCCGCATTCTGCCACTGGCCGATCTCACCGGTATGGCATTCATAGGCCAGTATCCCGCCGCCAGGCTCGTACATCGTATACCAGGTATCTCCTAGAATGGTATTAAAGTGGTGCGTGGCGATGTAATCCCTTATTGTATCCTGGTCAAGGGTTCCGGTCTCCTCGATAGCCTGCTGCCAGACTGCTACCAGAGGCTGGTAGAGCGGGTGTCCCCACCAGTCCATGTTTGGCGCGCCGACAAGGCCCTCGATTTTTTCAAAGAATTCGGCAAATTCAGGAGACGTCTTCGAGTTGGCGACAGCGAAACAGGTTACCCCGTTTACTATGTTGGGGTCATCACCAAATGAGAACTCATAGAACCCGAAATTGGCTCCGGGTCCGCCTATCCAGCACTTGGGGTTAAAGCCCTGGGCTATTGACTCACCGGTAGCCGGCAGAACGATCCAGGGATAGCCCCAGACGCAAAAGACGTCAGGGTCAGCATCCTTGGCTTGCTTAATTATGGGCTCGAAGTCATCAGGGAACAGCGGGATGGTTACGTTACCAACTATTTCAAGCCCCACCCTGTTGAATTCTATGGTCGATATGCCGCCATACTCTACGCCGTAGACGTCAGCCATATTGACCATGTACACTGTCTTCGCACCCTTGGCCGCCAGCATGTCAGCAAAAACCGGCAACTGGTAGTTATCGGAAAAACTAAGGTTGACAAACACGTAGGGCAAACCGGGAAGCGCGTCCTTCATGGTCGTGGCACCGCCCTCGGCAGTGAGATATACCATCCCGTATTTATTGGCGATGGGGCCTTGGGCCTGAATCATAGAGGAGCCACAGGCGGGGAACAGGATGTCAACCTCGTCCTCCACTATCAGTTTTTCCGTCAGCCTGACCATGGTGCCCAGGTCGCTGGTATCATCATATACGATGTACTCTACGGGCAGCTTCTTGCCGTAATCTGCCACATATATCCCGCCCTCGGCATTAACCTCTTCCTGCCACATCTGCATGATTGGCCCGAAGGCTGAATCCCCAATGGAGGCCCAGGCACCGGAGATAGGTCTGGCTGCACCAATAACGATGCTGTCCTTGGTTACTTTTGCGGGACAGCCGATAGCAATCAGGCTGAGGGCTAGTAACAATGCTAACGGTATTAACAGTAACTTCTTGTTCACTTATATTTCTCCTCCTTTATAGGGTTTAGGCGTACTGCATCAGCTTTTTTTATATAAAATATCACATATTTTACCCCTCCTTCCCATTATGATATTGGTTTTGGTATTTTAATGGGCTTGTGAGTTATACCTAAAGATATCAACCTATCAATTCTATATAACACGGGAGTTGCATTTTGTCAACCATTTTTCTCTGTGTAAATAGCCGGGTTTTGCAATCAGCTTCTCTTCTGTGTATAATCAACAAGGAGGAAGTTATGGAAAACAGAATAGCCATTTTTATAGATGGTAGCAATCTGTACCACGCTCTGAGAAATAACTTTAAACGTCACGACCTTAACTTTGCTGATTTTACCGCCAGGCTATGCGGTTCAAGGCGTTTATTCAGGATATATTACTACAACGTCTTACAGGACCAGATTCAATGGCCTGAAGGCTATCGGGAGCAACAGGAATTCTTTGGTATCCTGCGCAAAACACCATATCTGGAGGTCCGACTGGGGAGCACCAAAGTAACACAGGGAGTCTCCGTTGAGAAGGGCATAGACATTATGCTGGCTACAGACCTGTTATATTTTGCCTGGAACGATTTCTATGATGTGGCAATGCTGGTTAGCGGTGATTCCGATTTCGCTTATGCCCTTCAAGCAGTGAAGAATATGGGTAAGCATGTTGAGGTGGCCTACTTTGAGAGAGGGATATCAAAGGACCTCTTGAATGTGGCCGATAACCAGCATCTATTAAATCGGAGTTTCTTCAAGGGTTTGTGGGTGGGTAAGCGTCGTACCAAGCACAGAAAAGCCATCGGAGAAGATTAAGGGTAAGGTTATTTTGAGTACGATAGTCTTTAACCCGCTTAAACATATGGACTTCTTTAAGGCGCTCTAAATAGTTATACCTATTGCCTTTTCTGCGCTTTTACTTGGGCTTGACCGACATCCCGGGATATTTGAAAAACATGTGGCTGCAGTATAAAATAGGTTATGTATACCGAGGCACCAGGCACAAATTTTTAGGAGGTTTAAATGGACAGGATAGAGGTATTAAAAAGGTCCGATATATTTCACTATCTGGATGAGAGTGAGCTTAAGGCAGTGGAGAAGATGTGCACGCCTGAGGTGTTTGAAGCAGGCACAACTATATGCAAGCAGGATCGCGAGGGAGGCAAGGTATATGTGATTGAAGAAGGGCTGGTATCTATCCTTCTCGAGCTGGGTCCGACCGATAAGCGGCAAATCCAGGCCGCCTCTAATTTTGAGTGTATCGGTTGGTCAGCTACGGTGCCGCCATTCAATTGCACTGCCACCGTCAAAGCCATGGAGAGAACAAAGACGCTTGCCTTTGACGGTAAGGAGCTGCGTAATTTAATTTACACCGACCCCAAGCTGTGCGCTGAGGTTGCGGGGGGAGTAGCCTACGTGATTTCACAGAGGCTACGGGCGGCATTTACCCAGTTGATGGGTGTATCCTACCAGGACTAATCCTCAGGTATCATAACCGTTATGCTGATAGCCAATCTCTGGTATAATCCAATTTTGGTGATTCAACCAGTCATCCTTAGATTTGCGAGCAATACAGAAAGGTTTATGAACTAGAAGGAGAAACTTAAGTATGGAAGAAGCAAAGACAATAACCTCTATGATGGCGGAAGATAGAGTATTTCCCCCTTCGGAGGAAATACAGAAAAAGGCATATATCAAGAGTCTGGGGGAATACAAGCAAATATACCAGAGGTCTATAACTGATCCTGAGGGTTTCTGGGCAGAGATGGCGGAGCAGATTGATTGGTATAAGAAGTGGGACAAGGTGCTGGTTAAGGATTTCAAAGAAGCCAAACATGAGTGGTTTGTTGGCGGTAAGCTCAACGCCTGCTATAACTGTCTGGACCGCCACCTTGCCACCTGGAGAAAAAATAAGGCCGCCCTAATCTGGGAGGGGGATATTGGTGAGGGTAAAACCCTAACCTACCAGGATATGTACTACCAGGTTTCCAAGTTTGCTAATGTGCTCAAAAAACATGGGGTCAAGAAGGGTGACCGGGTTGCCATCTATCTGCCGATGATTACCGAGCTGCCAATAGCTATGCTTGCCTGCGCCCGAATCGGCGCTGTCCACAGCGTGGTTTTTGGCGGCTTCAGTGCCGAGGCGCTAAGGGACAGGATACTGGACTGCGGGGCTAAGGTGCTTATCTGCGTCGATGGCTACTACCGTGGCGGCCGGATTATCAGGAGCAAGGATAACCCCGATGCCGCCCTTACGGAATGCCCCGATGTGGAGAAGGTGATTGTGATAAAGCGGGCGGATATCGGTATTAAAATGCAGGATGGCCGTGACTACTGGTGGCATGATGAGATGGCGGCGGATGATATCAAGCCCTACTGTGAGCCGGAGGAGATGGATGCCGAAGACCCGCTGTTTATCCTTTATACCAGCGGTAGCACCGGCAAACCCAAAGGAGTGCTCCATACCCATGCCGGCTATCTTCTTTATTGCTATCAGACCTTCAAGTGGATATTCGATGTTAAGGAGGAGGATACCTTTTGGTGTACCGCCGATATCGGCTGGGTTACCGGACACAGCTATATTGTCTACGGCCCGCTGGCTTTTGGTGCTACTGGACTGATGTTTGAAGGCGTCCCCTCCTACCCCCACCCCGACAGGTTCTGGGACATTGTGGAAAAGTATCGAGTTAATATCTTCTATACTGCCCCTACCGCCCTCCGCTCCATAATGAGGGAGGGTGATGAATGGCCCAGCAAGCACGACTTGAGCAGCCTGCGTGTTCTGGGCTCGGTGGGTGAGCCGATTAATCCCGAGGCCTGGATGTGGTATTACAATGTGATTGGTAAGGGCAATTGCCCAATCGTTGATACCTGGTGGCAGACGGAGACCGGCGGTATACTGATTACCCCCCTGCCCGGGGCTGTCCCGCTTAAACCGGGCTCTGCTACTCTACCTTTTCCCGGGGTGGACCCGGTAATCCTGAGAGAAGATGGCTCGGTAGCCGATGTTAACGAGGGCGGCTATCTGGCTATTAAGCAGCCCTGGCCCGGCCTGATGCGGCGGGTCTATGGTGAGCCGGAAAGGTTTAAAAATACCTACTTCCTCAAGTTTCCCGGGGTATATAACACCGGTGATGGCGCCAGGATAGATGAGGACGGCTACTACTGGCTGATGGGGCGGATAGACGATGTTATTAATGTCTCCGGCCATCGCATCGGTACTGCTGAGGTAGAAAGCGCTCTGGTATCCCATGAGCTGGTGGCTGAGGCGGCGGTGGTGGGTATGCCCCACGATATTAAGGGGCAGGGAATATATGCCTTTGTTACCCTCAACGTGGGAGTGGAAAAGTCTGACGCCTTTAAAAAGGAACTGGTGGCTCATGTCCGTAAAGAGATTGGCCCCATAGCCAGTCCGGATAAAATCCAGTTTGCCGATGCTTTACCTAAGACCAGAAGCGGTAAGATAATGAGGCGAATTCTGACTAAGATTGCCGCTGGCGATATTGAGAACCTAGGGGATACCAGCACTCTGGCTGATCCGTCAGTAGTTGAAATACTGGTCGAGGAGAGGCAGTAAAGACATTATTCGCGACTTGGCGCTAATATATAAGGGATGATGGTGACTCTAGAGAGTGGTGAATTACCGCTCGCCAAATATTTTACTTATTGAGTTTTTCCCGCACTCTGTCAATGGCATCGTCGGGCACAAAGTATCTACGCCCTTTTGACCGGTCCAGAATTCCTTCGGCATACATCTTTCTTATCAGCGGATTAACCGCGTCCAGTTTGAGGTTCGTATCACGCGCTACTTCACTGGCAGTGGTTCTTTCCGTCTCCAGGTCAAACCGGAGGAGTATCATGGCTTTCCTCGCTAGCAGATATACCAAAATCTTCAAATCGGTTCCGAGGCCAAGCCATGCTTCCAGAGGACTGATGTTGCTGGTATCCTTATCAAGCCTGACATATGGTGACAGGATATCAGCTAACACCTTTCTATCCAGTTTCTTTTCACTTACGACCAGGGCTTCCAGTGAGTCATCCATTTCGGCATTCTCCCTATGAGGTTTACTGTCTACAGCAAGCCCTAAAGTTAATGGAGCGGGAGACGGGGCTCGAACCTGCGACAACCTGCTTGGAAGGCGCCGCGGATAAAAGGCGGGAACCCCTTGCCCCCTTTCTGGACTTCATTCTACCTTATTAGCCCTGTGGCGGTCAACTTG
>Ga0315548_1004400_pt1 | contig 10170 bp, 10 predicted proteins | sample SalMarSW160110MG_2_FD_202540 | JGI IMG/M metagenome (GOLD analysis project Ga0315548, IMG submission 202540) | Salt marsh sediment microbial communities from the Plum Island Ecosystem LTER, Massachusetts, United States - Salt Marsh Sediment SW1601-110 ... | reverse complement strand
CACCCCCTTCCCCCTTATTATGGGGGAAAAGATGTTCAATGGGGCGAAGGGCGACGAATTGCCTGATTGTCAGGGGGTATGTGATTGGTAAGGTACTGGGGGGATAAGTTTATTACGGCCTACAGTATTGAGCAAAGCCAACTTGAGCAAGGCCAGCCTGTTGGGTGCATTGCTTGGTGAAGCCGATTTATCTGAAGCTAACCTGAACAAGGCAAATCTCTGCACTGCTGATCTAGTCAAGGCTAACCTAAGTGGTGCCGATTTGCGGGGGGCTGATCTGCGAGGCTGTGATCTGCGCAAGGCAACACTGGACAGAGCTAACCTAGACGAAGCTGACTTGGGAGGAGCTATTCTTAGTGGCGCTGTTCTGCGTGGAGCTAGCCTGAAGTTGTCTATTCTGAGTGTACCGATATTAAGTCAAGAAGATTTGGCAGATGCCGTTATGGCAAGTGCGCAGGCTGGATTGTCTGGTCTGAGTATCGCAGATACGGGACGAGCCACAGATCTGCGCGGTGCAGACTTGAGTCAGGCAGTTTTGAGCGGAGCTGATTTGAGAGGATGCGATTTAGGTGAAGCTGTGTTGTGGGGAGCAGTTCTGTATGGGGCCAACTTGGCTGAGGCCAATCTGTTTCAGGCCGATCTCAGTGAAGCCATTTTCGGTGGAGCTATTCTGAGCGGAGCCAATCTGAGCAAGGCCATACTCCGCAGGGCCGGGTTTCCACTGGCTATTCTTTGTGGAGCTGACTTGAGCGAAGCGGATCTAAGCGGAAGTTGGCTGATCCAAGCTAAGTTGGCAGGCGTCAACTTAGGCAGAGCCAAGTTGAACGGCGCTAATCTGGAAAGAAGCGATTTAAGCAGAGCCAATCTCCGCAGTGCCAGTATTACCAGTGAACAACTTGCTCAAGCTGATTCATTGGTGGGAGCCATTTTGCCCGATGGTACCATCCACGAATAACAATCGGGAAGGTGATGCTAGGGCCACACAGCGAATGAGATGGTCCGTTGTGCTCATATCGGAACGGCAGGCAACACCGGGACTCATTCTGTGACATGGCACCCAACGTTTCAGGAGGAAACAGCCAATGACCGAAACCCAATTCGAACCCAAGATCCTGGCCTTTGCCTGCCAGCACTGTGCCTACGCCGCGGCCGATCTGGCCGGTGGCCTGCGCATCCAATACCCACCCGGCGTGCGCATCGTCAAGGTACCCTGCTCGGGCCGCGTGGAGGTGACCGAGATCATGCACGCCTTCGAGCGCGGCGTGGATGGCGTGATCGTGGCCGGGTGACTGGAGGGCGACTGCCATTACCTGGAAGGTAATATAAACGCCAAACGAAGAGTAAAATACGTCGCCGACCTGCTCGAAGAGATCGGGCTCGAGGGCGAGCGGGTGGCAATGGTGAATCTATCTACAGCGATGGGACCTCAGTTCGCCGAGACCATGACGGAGATCACGGAGAGAATACGAAAGTTGGGCCCCAATCCGCTGAGGAATGAGCCAACGAACGATGAGACGATGAACGACGGGGAGCCGTCACACATTGGTTAATTGTTCATTGGAAAATTGTTAATTGTCAAACGGAGGTCACAATGATCGTAGGTGAACAGAAACCAATTGCAGAGATTATGAAATTGTTGGGCGACGCCCAAAAGGTGTTGATCGCGGGCTGCGGTACCTGCGTCACCGTCTGCTTTGCCGGGGGCGAGAAGGAGGTCGGCATCCTGGCCTCGGCGCTGCGGATGATGAGCAAGCTGGAGGAGCACCCGATGGAGGTGGACGAAGTCACGGTGCAGCGCCAGTGCGAGTGGGAGTACATCGACCCGCTGGCAGAGCGCCTGGGCGAGTACGACGCCATCCTCAGCCTGGCCTGCGGCATCGGCGTGCAGGCGATGAACGAGCGCTTCCCTGAAAGCATCACGCTGCCCGGGCTCAACACCACCTTCATGGGGCTGCCCGAGGAACAAGGTGTGTGGGAGGAACGCTGCCAGGCCTGCGGCGACTGCATCCTGGGGATCACCGGAGGCATCTGCCCCATCGCCCGCTGCTCCAAGCAATTGCTCAACGGCCCTTGCGGCGGTTCTCAGAACGGCATGTGCGAGATCGACCCCGACGTACCTTGCGCCTGGCAATTGATCTGGGAGCGGGCGGAGAAGCTGGGCAGGATCGACAACCTGCTGGAGATACAACCTCCAAAGGATTGGGCAAAAAGCCGCGATGGTGGCCCGCGCAAGATCGTGCGTGAAGACCTGCAGTTGGAAAAATCAGAGTGAGGTGAAGTTACATGGCAGAAGAGAAAGGCAACGGCTACAAATCAGGCAGCAACCTGGAAAAGATCCTGCGAGCAGGTCACTTTGCGGTGACAGGTGAGCTAGGCCCGCCACAAAGCGCCGACGGCTCGGTGATCCGCAAGAAGGCCAATCTGCTCAAAGGCGTCACGGATGCGGTCAACATCACCGACAACCAGACTGCCATCGTGCGCATGTCGAGCATCGCTTCGGCCGTGCTGGCGATGCAGGAGGACCTGGAGCCTATCGTGCAAATGACGTGCCGCGACCGGAACCGGTTGGCGATCCAGGCTGATCTGCTGGGCGCCCAGGCTCTCGGCGTGCGCAACCTGCTGTGCCTGACGGGCGATCATCAAAGCTTTGGCAACCACCCCACGGCCAAGAACGTGCACGACCTGGACTCGGTGCAGCTGATCCAGATGGTCAAGACCATGCGGGACGAGTCCAAGTTCCAGTGTGGCGACGACATCAAAGGCGAGAGCCCAAGCCTGTTCATTGGTGGAGCGGCCAACCCCTTTGGCGATCCCTTCGAGTTTCGCCCCTACCGGCTGGCCAAGAAAGCCGTCGCCGGGGCCGATTTTATCCAGACCCAGTTGATCTATGACATTCCGCGCTTTCGCGAGTATATGAAAAAAGTGGTCGATATGGGGCTGCACGAGAAGGTCTACATCCTGGCCGGCGTCGGCCCGATCAAATCCTCTGGAGCGGCTCGCTACATGCGGGATAACGTGCCGGGGATGATCGTACGCGACGAGTACGTGGACCGTATGGCAGCAGCCATCAAAGGCATCCCCAAGGAAGAAAAGACAGCCCGGCGCAAAGCCTGGCGAGAGACAGGCATCCGAATTTGCATCGAGCAGATTCAAGAGATCCAAGAGATCGAGGGCGTGGCAGGCGTGCACATCATGGCCATCGAGTGGGAGGAGGCCGTGCAGCCCATCGTCGAGGGGGCCGGGCTGTTCCCGCGCCCGACCGTCGAGTGAACCACGCGGAGAGACGGCATTGAAACAATGCACCGTACTCCTGGCCGCCCTGATCTTGATAGCAGGCGGCTGCACCGTGGCCTCCGGCCCCTCCGCGCCGCCCATCGAAGTGGACGAGCCGGCGCCGAGGCTGCTGTTGCCCGACCTGGGCGGGGAGCAGGTAGACCTGGACGATTACAGAGGCCAGGTCGTGCTGCTCAACTACTGGCACCTGTCGTGCAAGCCCTGCCTGGAAGAGTTCCCCACCTTTCAAGCACTGTACGAGGAATTCGGAGACGAAGGGTTGGCCATCGTCGCCGTCCACTTGGGTGGGCCGACCAAGGACGTCGAGGGTTTCGTCACAGAGAACGAGTACACCTTCACCGTGGTGGTCGATACCAAGGTCACCTCCACACCCCCGCTGCCGACGACCTACGTCATCGACCGCGAGGGGATCGCACGCCACCGCTGGGTGGGTGGGCCGCTGGGACGAGAGGAGATTCTGAAGCAAGTGGAACCGTACCTAAACGAGGACTGAGATGACAATCACGCTAAAGACCGACCTGGCAAGATACATCCGCGAGGAATGCGGCGAGAACGTCTACGTGTGTTACCAGTGCGAGCGCTGCTCGTCGGGCTGCCCCACGGCAATGGTGATGCGCTATCGCCCGGCGCAAATGATGCGTCTGGCTCAATTCGGTCTGGAGGAACGACTGATCACCGACGCCAGCCTGTGGCGCTGCCTGGGCTGCGATACGTGCACTGCCCACTGCCCACACAACTTGAGCGTGCGCAAGCTGGTTGAGGTGATGCGCCAAAAGGTGATCCAGGAGCGCTACCTGCCCGAAGGTATCGAATCGGTGGGCGAGGACGAAGACCTCCAAAGGGGATTGCACGGCCTCGGCATGCTGAGCGAACGTATCAACACGTTCCACAACGTCTCCGGCGAGGACAACGAAGCGCGCCTGGCCTGGACCGACAACTTGGAGAAGAAGCCCGATGGATTGGTAAGGGACAGCAACGCCGAGATGGCTTACTTTGTGGGCTGCGTCTCGGCCATGTTCCCGATGAGCTACGGCATTCCGCAAAGCTTTGTCAGCCTGCTGGAAAGCGCCGATGTCCGCTTCACCACCCTGGCCAGCGAGGAGTGGTGCTGCGGCTTTCCGCTCTTTATGGCGGGCCAGTTGAAGCAGGCCGAGGAGCTGGCCCACCACAACGTGGAACAGATGCGTGAGCTAGGCGTGCCGCGCGTCGCCATGACCTGCCCTTCGTGCTACCACATGTGGCACCACACGTATCCCGAGATCCTGGGCCAAGACCTGGGCTTTGAGGTGGTGCACGCCGTCGAGGTGCTGCGCGATCTGATCGTCGATGGGCGGCTGGAGCTGGCAGAACCCAAACGCACCGGCGTGGTCACCTACCACGACCCGTGCGACCTGGGGCGCAAAAGCGGCATCTACGACGCACCGCGCGAGGTACTGAGCCGGGTGCCGGGCTGGACGTTCGTCGAGATGCAGCAGTCGCGGGAACACGCCCTGTGCTGCGGCGGCGGTGGCAATCTGGAGACGTTCGACCCGCCGCTGGTCGAGGAAGTGGCCGTGAAGCGCGTCGCCCAAGCAGTTGAGGTGAACGCCACAGCGCTCGTTTCGGCATGCCCCCAGTGTGTACGCACCCTAGCAAAGGCGGCCCGCGCCAACAAGGTGCGCATCCGGGTGATGGACATCACCCAGTTCCTGCAAATGGCGCTGCCGGCGTAGCGAGGCTGGCGCTTTTTCGCCGCGAGATGAGATAGCATCCCATCCTATTCCCCAGTATTCGGAAGTCGAGCCATGATCCAGTTACGCACTCCAACGATAGCCTTTCTCACCCTGGCGCTGACGATTGCCTGCTGCGGCCAATGGCTGTCCGCCGCACCTACCCAGACTCCGCCCCCCACACAAACTCCCACCCCCACCCCGTCCCGCACCCCAACACCCACTTTCACGCCTGCGCCCACCGCCCTAGCCCTCACCGCCACGCCGCCCTCACTGCTCGAGACGGACGAGCCGTTCCTCATCACCGGCAAGATCGTCTACACCTCGCCGTTCTTTCGCGGGAACGCCAAGGATGCCTTCGTGCTGCTGGAAGATGAAGCGGGATTCGTGCGCCGGGACAAGGCGTTCGAATTCCCATTGGAAAGCCAGGTGCTCGGCCCCGTTCAGACCGGTAGAGGCGGCGGCTTGATATACAGCCTGCTCCTCCCCGCCGTCCCCCAGGGCACATTCGTAGACGTGGACCACGACGGTGAAGACGAGACGGGCGTACAGGTTTTTGCCGTCGCCTACTGGCCGAACATCTGGGGCGGCACGTTTCTGGAAAGGCGCGAGGGCACCGGCTGGTCGAGCGCCCACACCTCAGCCCTGGTTGACTCGAACCGCGACTACGAGATCACGGGCGGCATCCTGATCGTGTGGGCTCCCGATGGGCAGCAGGGATTCCCAGTCGGCTTTGGGCAGGACGGGCTGCTCTTCACCGACGACGATCCCATCGACTCGCTCCCGGCCGGATACACCATCGTCGATCTGAATGAGACGCCATTCAAGATCTACAAGGAGCCTCAGCCCACGATCGACCTCTATGAGGGCGAGACCGCCGTCACGGACTACTCGGACCTGGACTACGAAGAGGCCTTCGACGCGCTGTTCGAGCAGATGTCGCGGAAGTATCCCTTCACGGAAGAGAAAGGTATCGACTGGGATGCGCTCTACGAGGAATACGCGCCGCGCGTGGCCCGCGCTCGCAGCGAGGAGGACTTTTACCGCGCCATCCGTGACTTTACGTGGGCCATCCCAGACGGGCACGTCGGCTTGGGAGGCGGCAGCGGCGCCCTCCAGCGCGTCCTTATTGACGAGCAGGGTGGCGGCTTCGGTCTGGCCGTGACGGAGTTGAGCGACGGGCGCATCATCGCCACGACGGTCTTGCCCGACTTGCCAGCAGCCAACGCCGGGGTCGAGATCGGGGCCGAGATCACCGCATGGAATGGGAAGCCGATCGGTGAAGCCATTGAGGAAGTGGTCCCCTACTTCGGCCCCTACTCGACCGAGCACACCAGGCGGCTGAACCAGGTGCTGTTCCTGACGCGCGTGTCACCATATGAAGAGATCACCGTCACCTACCGGAATTCAGGCCGGGCAGCCAGGCAAGTCACGATGAACGCTGAAGTCGAGTTCGACTCCTTGATCGAGGCCCTGCCCGCGCACGATGAGGTGGCTCTTCCTGTCGAGGGCGAGGTTCTGGACGACTCCGGCCTGGGCTACATCCAGATCACGACCTTTGCCGGGAACTCGAAGCTGACGACCGATCTGTGGGAGCACTATATGGAGGGGATGATCGACGCCGCCGTACCCGGCCTGATTATCGACCTGCGGCTCAACAGCGGCGGCAGCGGAGGAATCGCGATGGACTTGGCCAGCTACTTTTTCGAGGGGAGGATCACGCTCGGCTACTGGTGGCGATACAACGATCTTGCAGAAGAGTTCGAACCGTTCGACATCCCGCTGCGCATCGAGCCGGCTCCCAGGCACTACCGAGGACCGGTCGTCTTGCTGGTCAGTCCCGACTGCGTCAGCGCCTGTGAGGGCTTTGCCTACGCGATGACCCTGCGAGAGCGCGCCACGGTGATCGGCCATTATCCAACCGCCGGAGCCTTTGGCGCGGTAGAACGCGGGCAGGTCGAGCTGCCGGATGGCTTGGTGATGCAATTCCCCACCACCAAGGTCGTGACCCCCGACGGCGAGGTGATCATTGAGGGCATGGGCGTCGCGCCCGACATCGTCGTGCCGGTGACGGAGAAGAGCGCGCTGGGGCTGGAGGATGCCGTACTGAACGCCGCTATCGAGGCACTGGCGGAGTAGATGAGCGCATAGCTCGTGGAGCAGGTTGGCGGCGGATGAGCGTAGAGAGAAGTGTGCGCCCCTTCTCCAGGCCGCGCCAAGCCAATGAGCAAGAGAGGTAGAGATGGAGAAAAACCAGGTTGTCATCCGCACCTGCGACCTGACCAAACGTTTCCGCACCCTGACCGCCGTGGACCGGGTCAACTTCGAGGTGCAGCGCGGCGAGGTCTTTGGCTTCCTGGGCCCCAACGGCGCGGGCAAGACGACCACCATCACCATCCTCCTGGGCCTGGTGCACCCCACCGCCGGCAGCGCCGAGGTGTTGGGCTGCGATGTGCGCCGCGGCCTGAGCCGCGCGCTCCGGCGCGTCGGCGCCATCGTCGAGACGCCCGCCTTCTACCCCTACATGAGCGGTGAGGACAACCTGCGCGTGTTCGCCCGCGTCACCGGCAGCGAGGCCGAAAAGCGCATCCCTGCCGTGCTGGAGCAGGTCGGGCTGAAAGGGCGCGAGAAGGACAAGGCCGGCGCCTACTCGTTGGGGATGCGTCAGCGGCTGGGACTGGCCGCCGCGCTGGTGGGCGACCCCGAACTGCTGATCCTCGACGAGCCGACCAACGGCCTCGACCCGGCCGGGATGCAGGAGATGCGCCTGTTCATCCGCCGCCTGGCGGACGAGGAAGGCCGCACGGTTTTCCTCTCCAGCCACCTTCTGCACGAGGTCGAGCAGGTGTGCGACCGGGTGCTGATCCTCAACAGAGGGCGCGTCATCGCCCAGGGCCGCGTGGACGAGCTTCTGCGCCAGACGCACGCCGTCGAGATGCGCATCGCCGAAACTGGACGGGCCGCCGGAACGCTCGCAGCGCTGGATTGGGTGCAAGGCGTGAATGCCGAAGGTGACTGGCTGCGCGTGCAGGCTCCTCCAGAGCGCGCCCCCGAACTATTGGCCACGCTGGCTGCCCAGAACCTCTTCCCGTTCGAGGTGCGCCCGGTCGTCGCCTCGCTGGAGCAGGTCTTTCTCGAACTGACCGGTGAGACAAACACGGAGGCGGCCGGTGCATAAACTCGTCGCCGCCGAGTGGTTGCGCATGGGTCGCCACTGGCTCTCCTGGACGCTGCTGGCGCTCCTGATCGTCATCCTGGTGTTCCAGGTCAACGGCAAGCTCAACCAACTGGCGCAACTGGAGCGCGAGGTGGAGACCGGCCTTGCCCGCAATGATGCACCGCTGACGTCGGCGCAGATCGAGGGCAACCGCTACGAGATCGTCCTGCTGCAACACGACCTGCGTTATCCAGCCTTCATCGGCTACGCGGCGCGCTTGGCCACGGGATTCGGCTGGTTCTTTGTCATCCTGTTCGCAGCGGTGGCGGTGGGCGAGGACTTTTCCCGGCGTACCTTGCGCGCGCTCCTAGCGCGAGGCGTAGGGCGCGCCCAGTACGTGCTGGCGCGCACGCTCACGCTTTGGCTGGCGACCGGGGTCGCTGTCGCCGCCATCACTTTACTCACGGCGGTCGGCGGGCTGTATACCCACACGCAGGCGACCGGCGATCCAGTTTCACTCGAAGGGTTGGGCGAAGCGCTGCTCTATCCGCTGCGCGCCTGGCTCACCTGCCTGCCCTTTGTCGCCATCGTCGTCTTCTGGGTAGTAGTGGCGCGCCAGGCCGGGCCGGCGTTGGGTGTGGGGTTGAGCCTGCACTTTCTCGAGTATTTCATGGGCCTCGCATTGCCGCTGTTCCTGATCTCTGGCCCGGGCGTGGAAATACCGTGGTTCTTCCGCGTAGAGGGGAAAATCTTGGCTGTGACGCCCGGCTACAACGCCAGCGTGTTCCTGTACTGGGGGCCACCCGTATCTATCCTGCCGCAACTCGTGGATGCGATGCGCGCCGGCGGCGCCACCTTCACCATACCGACCGATCCCTGGCGGGCCATCGCGTTCCTCGTTGGATACACCGTCATGTCGCTATGCCTGGCGATGTGGGTCCTGCGCCGCCGCGACATCACTTATGCATCGTGAAAAAGTCCGACTTCCGAAGTCTGATAGACTTCGGAAGTCTATCGGCAAGGAAAATGGACATACTGAACTCGTTCCTCCGTCTGACCGGCGTCGAAATGCGCAAGTTCTGGGGCAAGCCCGTGGCGCGGGCTGTGCTGGGGCTGATGCTCATCGGCCCGGCAGCCGGAGAAGGTCTCCTGCTGCTAGCCGATAAGAACAGCGCCGTGTTCCCCAAAGTGACCACGCTGATGTTCATCGGCGAAGTGCTGCTGCTGTTCACCCTAACCACCGTGGTCGTCGCCGTGCTGGCGCTGGGCAACGACTACGAACTGGGAACAGTGCGCGTCCTGCTCAGCCGGGGCGTGCCGCGCCACCAGTTCCTGCTCGCCAAGATCGTCGCCACAGTGGCTGCGGCGCTCGCCAACGGCCTGGCCTACATGACCAGCGGCGTGCTGGCGGCGTCGCTGGCCCACCTGGCCTACAGCGACGTGCCGCTGGCAGAGGCGGCGGGCGCCAACCTGGTGTGGCGGGCGCTGGGCGCGGTAGTGGTGCTGGGGCTGACCGGCTTCGTCGCCGCCGGGGTGGTGATGCTGACGCTGGTGCTGGGGCGCAGCGCGTGGATCGGGATGCTGGCCGGGTTGGGCGCCTTCCTGGGTGACTTCTTCGTAGGCGGCCTGCGGCTGGTGCAGACCACTGCCTGCCGCTACACCGTCTCCTACCATGCTCTCAGCCTGCTGGAGCGCTGCTTCCCCTCCGATCTAAGCTTGCGCATGTCTAACGCCTGGAGCGCGAGCGATCTGGCCTCACCCGCACGGGCGATCGCCACCCTGCTCCTCTACGGCTGCGCGCTCACACTCGCGGCCATTCTCCTCTTCCGGCGGCAGGACCTCACCGCCACAGTCTGACGCCAACGGTACTTGGTAGATTGGTAATGTCGAGTCCCGTAAAGTCATACCAGTTGCACTCTAACAAGAGTCTCGAAAAGTCGTATCACCCTCGTTGACCAAATTCGCCGATCCGGTACCCTTGTCATGAGGCAACAAGTCTCCGGCAAGGAG
>Ga0315548_1004398_pt1 | contig 10174 bp, 6 predicted proteins | sample SalMarSW160110MG_2_FD_202540 | JGI IMG/M metagenome (GOLD analysis project Ga0315548, IMG submission 202540) | Salt marsh sediment microbial communities from the Plum Island Ecosystem LTER, Massachusetts, United States - Salt Marsh Sediment SW1601-110 ... | reverse complement strand
CTTCCGATGCTTTTATAAGCTTATCAAGAAGTATAGTAATAATTGAATTCTGGATGGACGCACAGATATCATTCAGATTATTTGATATGAATGCCCCGTCTTCTTTTATCCTGTCCCTGATGAAATAGAGAAAAGCAGTCTTTAAGCCGCTGAAGCTGAAATCGTAATTCCTGATGTCGGGTTTACTGAGTCTGTAGGCAAGGGGATTCCCGTTTTTTGCATGCTTATCTATATAGGGTCCGCCAGGATATGGCAATCCTATTACTTTTGCACATTTATCGAATGCTTCGCCTGCAGCATCATCAAAAGATTGTCCGATAAGTTCCATCTCGAGGTAATCTGTCACAATTACCAGCTGTGTATGGCCTCCTGAAACAAGGAGGCACAGGAAGGGAAATACCGGGAGGCTTTTATTTTCATTCTTCCTGATTATAAAATTTGACAATATATGGGCATGCAGATGGTTTACCCCGATTAAGGGAATGTTTAGAGACAGTGAAAGACCTTTTGCAAAGGATGTGCCCACAAGAAGCGCACCCATTAATCCGGGTCCCCTGGTAAATGCAACGGCACTTATGTCATCCTTTGTTTTCCCCGCTTCTGAGAGAGCCTTTTCAACAACCGGGATAATATTTTGCTGGTGTGCCCTTGAAGCAAGTTCAGGAATAACTCCTCCATACCATTTGTGTACATCCTGTCCGGCAATTACATTTGATAAAATATATCCGTTTTCAACTAACGCAGCAGCAGTGTCATCGCATGAAGTTTCAATTCCTAAGATGGTAGTAATCATTAATTTAATTAATATTGTAAATTATTAAACTTTTTTTATTTTTTTTGCGTTCAGAAATATAAAAGCCCAAAGGTATTAAAAAGATAATTAAAATATTATTCATAGTCTTCCTGGTAATAATAGTATTGCTTTCATGCTGCTTTATTCTCCTTCAGAACTCGAGGATCCAGACATACGTGGCAAAGAAGATCAGTGAGGTAATTTCTGAAAATCTCAAGACACGTTTCACAATTGAATCTGTTGACATAACATTCTTTAACAAGGTCAGGCTGAACAAGTTTTATATTGAGGATTTAAATCACGACACTCTGTTGTATGCTGACAGGGTCAGTGCCTCGATACTGAAATGGCCCGGCAAAAAACGCATACCTGTGAATACGCTTACTCTCGACAATGCTACATTTCGCCTTGCCAGAGATTCAGCAGGCACATTAAATCTGACATTTATTATTGATGCTATAAGCAGAAAAGATACAACCAGTCCGGCCAGGGTTCTGACTATCAGGAACATAAAAATTAAGGACAGTAAATTCGCTCTTATCCTTGATAATTCAGATAAAGGAAAGGAAGGTATTGACTTCTCAAATCTGGTGCTGGCAGATTTCAATACTAACATCAGAAGGCTGAGTAAGGATGCCGATACGGTAAACTTCGTAATTAAATCATTGAGCTTCAGGGATCATAGCGGATTTGAAGTCGAAAATCTTTATTCCAAAACAAGCATATGTAAAAGCCATCTTGATTTTAAGAGCGTGATCATAAAAACACAGTTGTCTAAAATACTTGCGGAGAAGATAATATTAAGGTTTGACAGTTTTAAGGATTTTGATAAGTCTGTGCTTTATGATAAGGTCAGGCTTGACATTTTGCTATACCCTTCAGAGCTTAATCTTAGTGATCTTGCTTTTTTTGCCCCCGGCATAGGGAGTTCAGCACAGCAGCTTAATCTGTCAGGTGAGATTAAAGGTCATATAAGTAATCTCAAGGGCAGGAATATTAATATTAGCTACGGGGAAAATTCAGAGATTACCTGTGAATTTAATTCAAACGGTTTGCCTGATTTTAAAGAAACCTTCCTTTACATAAATCTTGAAAAATTCAGAACCACGGTCAGTGACCTGGCATCCCTTAAACTACCGGGAGGCGTCAATTTTGACCTTTCAAAAGGATTTAAGGAACTGACAGACATCAGTTATAAGGGGAAGTTTACCGGATTTATAGATGATTTTGTAGCGTACGGGGATATGAAATCCAACCTTGGAAAAATTTTTACAGACCTGTCATTTAAACCCGACACCAATAATTATTTCACATTCAAGGGACAGTTAAAGGCTGAACAATTCAACATAGGAAAACTTCTGGGCAATGAAAAAAATATAGGAATGGTCACTCTCAATGTTATAGCTGACGGATACAGCTGTTCCGGAAAAACAATAAATGCAGAGATCAATGGTATTATTAACAGTCTTGAGATCAAGAAATATAAATACCAGAATATAAAACTGTCAGGCATCCTGTCCGATAAAACCTATAACGGTTCGATAATTATAAATGACCCGAATGTAAATCTTGAATTTATGGGTATTGTTGATTTTTCAAGTGATATTTATGATGTTGATTTTACAGCAAATGTTTCACGCGCCAATTTATTCGCCCTTAATTTTGACAGGAAAGACTCGGTGAATATGGTCTCATTTTTTATAAGGGCCAATGTTCAGGGCAGTTCAATTGACAACCTGAACGGTGAGGTAACATTGCTTAACTCCCTTCTGACAAAAAAGGACAAACAGATCCAGATATATGATTTCAGCGTTTATGCAAAGAACAACGAAGATTCCAATTCACTTGTGATACGCTCGGATATTCTTGACGCTGACATATACGGAAGCTACCAGTTAGCCCAGGTCAGGGAATCACTGAACAGGTTTATCTACTCATACCTCCCCTCTTTTGTTAATTCAGAATCTGCTATGATTGATGAGTTTAGGAACGGATTCCATTTCACTGTCAATTTTAAGAAAACCAAGCCTATTTTTGAATACTTTTTGCCTCAGTATTATATTGCAGAGAACACTGTATTTAAAGGGAGATTTGATCCTGATATAAATAACCTGTCTTTGTTTATTCAGTCGCCCAGGCTTGAATTTTTCGGGAATATATGGAAAAATGTGTATTTCAACTGCCAGTCGAATGACAGTATATTTTCTGTTGTTTCGGGCAGCCAGAGCCTGACAGCAAAAGACAAGATAAATCTCGAGAATTTTACTATTTACTCGGATATAAGCAATGACAGTGTTAATCTTATGATCCGCTGGAATAACTGGGATACTGTACTTTATAAAGGTATAATCAAGGCGGTAACAAGGTTTATAAAAGAACCCGGCCACAAATCACCGCTTATATCTTTAAATATCCTTCCCACAGAAATTATAACTACTGATACATTATGGAATATTAACAGATGTCAGATACTCATTGACAGCACAAGTATCCTTGTGGACAATTTTAAAGTAAGTCATAATGACCAGTCTCTCAAGCTCGATGGTAAGATATCTTCAAAACCGGCTGATAAAATTGTAATGGAATTTAACAACTTCAACCTGGGAAATATAAATATTTTTACCAGGTCCGAGGGCATGGAAATAAAAGGCATACTTAACGGTAATGCCGAAGTTTCAAATTTTTACAGTAATCCCGTGTTTTATTCAAGACTTGCTGTTGACACACTGGTTATTAATGATGAAAGGCTGGGACATACAATAATAAACTCAGCCTGGAATAACGATAAAAAGTCAATTAGTATTGATGCAGTAGCAAAACGTGGACAGCTGAATACAATAGCAATAAGTGGCGATTATTTTCCAAAGGATGAAGGTAAACTTAAAATTGATATTGAAATGAATAAGCTGCGCCTGGATATAATAAATCCATACTTGCAAGCTGTTTTTGCCGATTGCCGGGGTATAGCATCAGGCAATCTGTCTCTGGCTGGAAATATATTGGAACCAATACTTAACGGGGATCTGAAATTCCAGAAAACTGCATTTACTATCAGTTATCTTAACACCAGGTATAACTTTACGGACCGGATAAAAATAATTAATAACAATATATTCTTCAGCAATATAAAGCTCATTGACATCTACGGCAACTTTGCCTATTTAAACGGTATTATTCAAAGCAGTTATCTGAGGGATTTCAATTTTAACCTTAAGATTGACGCTGAGAACCTGTTATTCCTGAACACTACACAGTCGGATAATACTCTTTTTTATGGGACTGCTTTTGCCACGGGATTTGTAACATTAAAGGGGGCGCCCCAAGATGTAATAATTGATGCTGGAGTGCGTACTGACAAAAATACAAAGTTCTATATTCCCCTGTCTGATGAAAGTGAGATATCGCAATATAATTTTGTGACTTTCCTTTATGAAGACACGGCAGGAAAGGTTGAGGATGATGCAAGGGAATATAAAGTCGACCTGTCAGCCCTAAATCTGAATGTGGATCTTGAGGTTACGCCTGATGCAGAGGTACAGCTTATTTTCGATCCAAAGGTTGGCGATATTATAAAAGGCAGGGGATATGGCAATCTTAATTTGCAGGTCAACACACTGGGCAAGTTTAATATCTTTGGTGAGTATCATATTGAGGAGGGCGATTATTTGTTTACAATGCAGAATGTTATTAACAGGAAGTTTAATATTGACAACGGTATTATAAGATGGAACGGTGATCCCCTGGATGCATATATAGATATTAAAGCCATATATCCGACAAAAGCATCTCTTTACGATTTGTTTGGCACGGAGCTGCCGGGCGAGGAAGCCGGAACAGGTAACGGGGAGAGCGCTTACAGGCGAAAGACAACCGTTTACTGCCAGCTGCTTATGACAGACAAGCTTATGAAGCCGAATATTAAATATAATATTTATCTGCCGTCGCTTGATGATGAGACAAGAGCACTGGTGAATAATGAAATAAATACTGAAGAGGAACTGAATAAGCAGTTCATATCACTGCTCGTATTAAACAGGTTCATGCCCAAGAATAATGAACAGGTTTTACCTTTGTCGAGCTATTCAAATGTTGCGGGTGTCAATGCCAGCGAATTTCTGTCAAACCAGCTCAGCAACTGGCTGTCTCAGATAAGCAGCGATTATGACATAAGGGTAAATTACCGCCCTGGCTTCGATGACCAGATGACCAACGATGAAGTGGAGCTGGCGTTGTCAACACAGCTGTTAAATGACAGGCTCAGCATTAACGGGAATGTTGATGTTACCACCAATGCCACTGCCGAATCTTCGAATAATATTGTAGGTGATTTTGACGTCGACTATAAAATAACTGAAAAGCTGCGGCTTAAAGCATATAACCATTCAAATGACAAGCTCCTTACTGAACTGTCTCCATATACCCAGGGTGTAGGGGTGGTGTTCAAGGAAGAATTCAATAACCTCGGCGAATTATGGAAAAGATACGTCAAATCACTTTTCAGGAAGAGCGAAAAAAGTACCTTAAAAAAATAGTTAATAACTATAAATAAAAAATATTATTCAATTATAATCGTTTTAATATTTTTGGCAAAACTCTATAATAAGAAATAATTATGTTAATGTTATTACAATCAGATACATCTTTGGCGGCTGCTAAAGCTCTTGAAACTAAAAGCCTTTCAGGAGAAACCATCAAATTTATTGATCTGGCTATAAAGGGTGGCTGGATAATGATTCCCATACTTTTGCTGTCCATAGTAGCGGTTTACCTTTTCTTTGAAAGGTGGGGCGCCATATCAAGGGCATCGAAGGTTGATATTAACTTTATGAACAGGATAAAGGATTACATTCATGACGGTAAGCTTGATTCTGCGCATGCCTTATGTCAATCGTACATTAATCCGGTTGCCCGGATGATCGAGAAAGGTGTCAGCCGTATAGGCCGGCCATTAAATGATATCAGTGCGGCAATTGAGAATGTTGGCAAGCTGCAGATCTACCAGCTTGAGAAAGGATTGCCCTTGCTGGCTTCAGTAGCAGGAGGGGCGCCAATGCTCGGATTTCTGGGTACAGTAATGGGTATGATCCGTTCTTTTAAAGAAATGTCAGAGGTAGGGGGACAGGTAGTTGTAAAACAGTTATCCGGTGGAATATACCAGGCCCTGGTAACCACGGTAGCAGGTCTTATAGTGGGCATACTGGCTTATTTTGCCTATAATTTGCTGGTATCAAAAGTTGAAAAGGTTATTTTCCAGCTTGAGGCTACAAGCACTGAATTTATGGATCTGCTGAATGAACCGGCAGATAAATAATTGATATAAAGAAAGTTTATGGCTATCAGTTCCAGAAATAAGATAAACGTCTCATTTAGCATGGCAGGGATGTCTGATGTGGTATTCCTGTTGCTGATCTTTTTTATGCTGACATCTACACTTATTGTCCAGCATGCATTGGAATTAACACTGCCGCAGAGCACTAACCAGGTGGAAGAAACACCTGTGGTAAAAGTCATAATCAATGATAAGCAACAGTTTTTCGTTGAGAAGGAACAGGTTTTTTCGGACGATGAGCTCGAATCAATGCTGGTAGAGAGGCTCAAATACAGGACAGAACCCGTAATATCCCTGTGGGCTGACGAAAAAGTTCCGCTGTTCCAGGTTGTGAAAGTTATGAACATTGCCAAGGATAACAGGTATAAACTGATACTTGCCACTCAGCAGGAGCGTCCAAAAGAAAAGTAAGAAAATCTTAAAGCTATGCCTAAAGATAGAAATGGCATATTGGGGACCATAATTTTCCACAACCTGGTCATACTTATCCTGATCTTTTTCGGATTTACCAGGCCAATTGAACCTATGGGCTCAGGTGATATAGTGATTAATTTTGGTAATGAATCTTCCGGCAGCGGGATAACGGAGCCTGCTGAGACACCTGAAGCAAATGAAGTTACTCAGCCTTCAGTGCCCCCTTCGCAGGCAATAACTGTTGAAGATGCGAGTGAAGATATACAGGTACAGGATTATCAGAAAGCACCGGCGGTGGCACCCAAAAAAACTGAAAAAAAACAGAATATCAAAAAGGTCAGTGAGGCCCCGGCAGAGGTAGAAAAGAAGGAAGAAAAGCCAAGGCAGGCTGATAAGCGTGCTTTATATACGGGTAAAAGTAAATCACAGTCTTCGGAGAGCTCCGAAGGGACAGGGGGACAAACAGGCAACCAGGGCAGCCCTGAGGGAAGTGTTGATTCAGATAGTTACGCTCTGGGGACAGGAGGTATATCATTTGATCTTGAAGGACGGGGTAGCGTATCACTCCCCAAGCCCGAACTGAACTACCAGAAGCAGGGCATAGTTGTAGTGGAGATAACAGTTGACAGGCAGGGTAATGTTACAAATGTCAATCCGGGAGTTAAGGGCTCAACAACACTGGACACCTATCTTCTTAATGCAGCCAGGTCAGCAGCGCTGAAATCAAAATTTACTGCCCGTCCCGACGCCCCCTTTCATCAGAAGGGTTATATCACTTACCATTTCAAGCTTCAGTCCGGTAACTTTTAAGATAAATCTTTCAATCCCGCTTTTTTTAGCTTTTTTTTGTCGATGAGCGATAAATTATTGAAAAGTGTATTCTTATCACTTAATATCCTGGTCAGTATTCTTTTAATGTTGTTGCGCGGATTGCTGTCCCTGTTTCTTACAATATGGGCAATCTCCCTGAACTGGTCCTTAAGTGATTTGTATTTCCATCTTTTTCTCAGCATGGGTGCCAGCATTTCCCTGTATGTATCGTAATCGTTGTTATAATACCACTTAACTCCGGTATAACTGAGGAATTTACTGTTTTTGGGCTGCATCGAGATGTCAAGTCCGGTTACCGGACAGGTTTTTTTCCTTCCTGCACCTCGCTTTCTCGAGCGCCCTGAAACATCATCCGTTGCTTCATGATGCTGGAATAGCCTGATAATGTTTGAGTAAACCTTATTTAGTAAACTGTCACCCATTTGATATATTCATTCTCGACACAATGCAATTTAGAAAATTAATAGGCCTTTGTCAAATTATTTATTTTCGATTTTAAATTAGTTTGACGTAAATTTGCAGGAATTTTCGGGTAATGAGATATAATCTGGTAACATTGGGATGTCAAATGAACAAGTCCGATAGCGAGCGCTTCCGGACCGTAATTGAGGGTATGGGTTATAAGTGGACTGATGATGAGGGGGAGGCTGACCTGCTGGGCGTGCTTGCATGTTCTGTCAGGCAGAAGGCCATTGATAAGGTCTTCTCAAGGATTTACAAATGGAACAAATGGAAAAACAACAGAAATATCATTACATTCCTTTCGGGATGCATACTGAAAGCCGATGAGGAGAGGTTTTTGAAACTATTCGATATTGTATTTAATATCAGTGATCTGCAGCATCTGCCGGATATGATAAGCCACTATGGAATTGTAACTCCGGCAAACAGGCTGGAATACAGGAAAGAGAAGATCAGCGAATTCTGGAATATATCACCATCATATATATCTTCGTTTGAAGCATTTGTCCCCATACAGAACGGCTGCGACAAGTTTTGCACCTTCTGCGCCGTTCCTTATACACGCGGACGTGAAATATCAAGACCATCGGCAGAGGTCATGGAAGAGGTAAAACATTTGGTGGACAAAGGCTACAAATCTGTTACCTTGCTGGGGCAGAATGTCAACTCTTACGGACTGGACAAAAAGGGAGATGAGATATCATTTGCCGGACTTCTTAAAGATATCGGTGAATTTGGCATGAAAACGGACAGGGACTTCTGGGTCTACTTCACGTCGCCTCATCCCAGGGATATGAATGCTGAAGTGATTGACACAATAGCCCGGTACAGGTGCCTGGCCAACCAAATTCATCTGCCTCTCCAGTCGGGAGATAATGAGTTGCTGAAAAAGATGAACAGGAATCATACTGTTGAACAGTACAGGGAGATCATTAACCTGGCAAGGAAGAGAATCCCGGGGGTGACAATATTTACGGATATAATTGTCGGATTTGCAGGTGAAAGTGAAGAGCAGTTTGAAAATACAAGGAAGATAATGGAAGAATTGAAGTTTAATATGGCCTATATTGCCCAGTATTCGCCACGTCCCGGTGCTGTGAGTTCGGGGTGGACCGATAATGTTCCTGCGGAAACAAAAAAACAGCGGCTCCATAACCTGACAGGTGTATTAAAGACGTATTCGGCAGCCTATAATAAAGATCTGATTAATAATAAGATAAAAGTACTTGCTACGGGCAAGGACAGGAAACCAGGATATTTGTCAGGAATAACCGAAGGAAGGATTGTAATAAGGTTCAGGTCAGATGATGTTTCCCTGATAGGCAGTTTTGTATATATAATGATAACCTCAGCGGCTGAATTTGCCGTGGAAGGAGAATTGATCCACAAAGCAAAGACCCAACCGGCATGACCATGAAAAGGAAAGTTGCCTTTAAGACACTTGGCTGCAGGTTAAACCAGTCTGAAAGTGATTCGCTGATGACTGACTTTTCCGTCGCAGGCTATGAAATAGTTGATTTTGGCAGTGATGCTGATGTATATATTATAAATACCTGTACTGTAACCGGACAGAGTGATCACAAGTCCAAGAATTATATCAACCAGGCCTGCCGCAGAGAAGGATCACGTATAGTGGTTGTTACCGGATGCATGGTAAAAAGCCAGGCTGAATATCTTACAGGGCGCAATGATATTGAATATATTGTCGATAACAGAACAAAAAGCTCGCTATTTCAACTGGTAGATAATCATATAAACGGGAATCCATCAGGAGCAAATGATTTGAAAGCCGACCTTTTTGGTTTTACCCCTGCAGAAAAGGGTTATCATACACGGGGCTTTGTGAAGATAAATGACGGATGTAATAACAACTGTTCATATTGCATCGTACCTTATGTGAGAGGAAGAGCAGTAAGCAGGCCCCCAAAAGATATTATTGATAATATAGAGAGGCTGATTATTGCAGGCTATAAGGAAATAGTATTAACCGGTGTAAATATAAGTTGTTACAGCTATGATGGCTCAAACTTCGATGATCTTGTTGAAATGGTTTTGAAGATCCCGGGCGATTTCAGGGTGAGGATTTCCAGTGTCGAGCCTGAAGGATTCGGTGATAAGTTTATAGAGCTGTTTGATGATCCCAAATTATGCCCTCATCTCCATCTTTGCCTCCAGAGCGGTTCGGATAATATACTTTCGAAAATGTACAGGGTATACGGTACGGCAGACTACCTTAATATTGTAGAGAAATTTAAAAGCCGCTTCCCTTCAATAAATCTGACAACAGATATTATTGTAGGGTTCCCGGGGGAGACAGATGAAGACTTCCTGAAAACATGCAAAAT
>Ga0315548_1004397_pt1 | contig 10176 bp, 9 predicted proteins | sample SalMarSW160110MG_2_FD_202540 | JGI IMG/M metagenome (GOLD analysis project Ga0315548, IMG submission 202540) | Salt marsh sediment microbial communities from the Plum Island Ecosystem LTER, Massachusetts, United States - Salt Marsh Sediment SW1601-110 ... | reverse complement strand
GGTAATGAAAGAGGTCCAAATAGAGTTTATAAAGAAGACGAAAAAAATGTTTAACGTAGTTATATGATTTCTTGGAAGCTAAATCAAATCGCTTTTGCACCCGCAATCCCATATCCTCCACTGGATTATATTGGTATGTTTCTATGACTCTGGTGCTGTTTCTAAAATCATTACGAGGTCCAAAGGGAGAATTTGAAATTTCGCCGATAGGTGTTGTCAAAATAGTAGGTTGCCATCCGAATTCAGGAAGATATTTAGCTAAGCCTGGTATCCGTGCACCTGCCCCCGGATGATATGGGAAGATATAACCTACAATCAGGACTTTCTTCACTGCTGCCTACTTTGTCACATAGCAACCTCAACAATAGCGCCGAGCGTTTCCCAATTCTTATCAGGCCATATATCCTCTGGGATTTTAGTGGCACGAATTTGTTCCGCTCGAACGAATTGCTTCAGCAGAGCTACGTAGTCTCTTTTCCAGAGGCCTTTATCATAAACTCCAAGACCGTTTGAATCGTTGCATTGAGGTTCAAAACAGTGCCATTCCATTAAAATTAATGCCCGGCGAACAACGTGAAGCATCTCCTGAGTGACTTTCTTGATCTTATCTGGACCAATATATATCAAAACAGCATCCGTAAATACAATATCGAAGGTCTTATCTTGAAATTCTCCAAGGTCATCCGCCTTGCCGACCGATAACTTAACATTTGAAATACCTTCCTGGGCAAGCCACTCATTACCCTTTTGAACAGCCATAGGATTAATGTCTATTCCTCTTATCTCCGCATCGGGAAACTTTTTACCGAGCAGGTATAAATTTGGTCCACAATTACATCCTATTTCTAGAATGCTAGAAATAGGAGAAAAAGCTGATATCTTCTCTATTAAGAAGGGTCTATGACTATGATTCTGAGAATTCCAGTAACTCTTAATCCAGTCACCGCTTCCGTTGCCCCAGTCGTCGCATTCGTTTCTACGAAGATGCCGTGTAGCCCACTCCTTCTCCCTTGCTTTCGTTCCAACCATAAGTTCCTTTAAGTGGATGGGCTTTAAAGCGAAATAAATCTTTACCACAAGACAATGCAGAGCTGGCCATCTTTCCAAATGGTGCTCTAACGATGTCTTTATGCTCATAGCTTATTTGGCGTGAAATTTATGAATAGCCTCTATCACGAACTCTACCTGCTCGTTGCCTATTTCGGTATTCATAGGTAATGAAAGCACTTCCGTGGATATCCTCTCAGTTATGGGGAGATGGAAATGCCCCAATCCCAAGGCTTTTTGATGGTGCATAGGCTTGGGCCAAGAAATCAAAATCTCGATACCTGATTCCCTCAGATGTGCGACAAGCTTATCCCGCTTCTTAGACCATACCACATAATTTTGATAGACATCAAAATATAGGCCATCCGATTCTGGCGGTGGTGGCAGTTCGAGTTCAGGCAAATCTGACAAGCCTTGATGGTAGAGATTGGCAAGCTCTCGCCGCCTTTCAATCCATTGGGGTAGATATTTGAGCTTTACATTGAGTATGGCTGCCTGAAGATTGTCCAATCGGCTATTGAAGCCAAAACAGACAATGTCGCCTGTTGCCCTGTTTTGCCCATGGTCTCTAAGGAGACGTATTCGCTCTGCTACTTCTGTGTCGTTCGTTGTCACTATTCCCCCGTCTCCGGCGGCTCCAAGTACCTTTGCCGGGTAGAAGCTGAAACAACCAGTCAAGCTAAAAGAACCTGCTTTCTTGCCACCGAAGCTAGCCCCTAAAGCCTGAGCGGCATCTTCAATCACAATTAAATTGTATTTCAAGGCAATATCGGTCAGCTTCTCCATATCACATAAGCGTCCATTTAGGTGAACCGGTATAATAGCTTTGGTTCGGGGAGTGATAGCCTGCTCTAATTGCCCCGTATCCATGTTGAAATCCTGACCTACATCCACCAGAATCGGCGTAGCACCACAATGGATGATAACTGCTACAGTTGCTACGAAGGTATGAGCAACAGTAATGACCTCATCCCCGTGACCGACTCCAGCTGCCCTTAGTGACAGATAGAGCGCATCAGTTCCGCTATTAACGCCTACTGCATATTTCACTCCAACGAATGAAGCGACATTTTGCTCAAATTGCCTCAACTGGTCGCGAAGTATAAGATCGCCTTTAGAGAGTGCTTCTTTAATGGCAGAATCTATCTCATTTTGCATACGCCGATAGTGTTCAGGATAATTTACAAAAGGGACTTTATACTCCATAATCACACCTTTACAATCTTCTTGATAGCCAAAATTATATCTTGCGCTTTCGGATAATAAACTTCCTCTAATGCGGAACTTGCGGGTGCAGGAGCGTCTGGCAACGAAACACGCATAATAGGTGCTTTCAGCCGCTTAAAAATGTTACTTTCTGCTACGCGGGCAGATATTTCTGCTGCTATACCACATGTCTTCCAGCCTCCATCCGCAATAACCAACCTACCTGTTTTTTTCACGGAGTTAAATATAAGATTTTCATCCAAAGGCTTAAGTGAGCGGAGGTCTATTACCTCGACATCTGTGCCTTCTTTCTTGAGTATTTCAGCGGCTTCAGTTGCTTCGTATACCATATAAGAGGTTGCCACCACTGTCACATCCTTGCCTTCTTTCTTGAGTATTCCTTTCCCAATAGGAACTGAATAAAGTTCTTCAGGCACTTCACCTTCATACTCATACAACCAGCGGTCATCAATATAAACAACAGGATTATCGTCTTTAATGCTGGCAACAAGAAGACCTTTTGCATCATACGGTGTGCTCGGCATAACGACCTTGAGACCTGGTATATGTGCAAACATTGCTTGCAAAGCTTGTGAATGCTGGGCTGCTTGTTCTCCTCCTCTGTTGATAATTCCCCAGATGGTTATGGGAACGCTCAATTGCCCTCCAAACATATAGTGCCAGTTTGCAGCATGATTTGCTATTTGATCCATAGCATAATACATAAAGTCCATTCTTGGATGTACTAAAACCGGACGCATCCCGGCTAATGCCGCACCTACTGCGACCCCTGTAATGCCATTTTCGGATACGGGAGTATCAATCATTCGTTCAATGCCAAATTGGTCAATAAGTCCAACAGTAGTAGTTCCTACATACCAGGGGCTGGTAACTCCCTGCCCGATGACAAATACGCGAGTGTCACTTTCCAACATCTGATGCAAGGTCTCATTAATTGCCTGGACGTAAGAAATTCTTCGCATCTTGTAAGCCTGTTCAAGATTTGAATCTATGACTGAGGAGCCCACCGGGATCGGGATACGGGCTTTCCTTGGCAAATGTGATGGTTTCCTCTGTTTCCTTTTCAATATCCGTATAAATCTGAATTTTCTCTGACTCTGATAAGATACCTCGCCTAATTAAGAACTCTTCAAACATCCTGATAGGGCATCTCTTTGTCCAATAGTCCAGTTCCTCTTTACTCCTAAGCCCTTTATCTAAGTCATCGCTTGGACCTACGTGTCCCCGCCATCGGTACGTCATGCATTCTATCAAAACAGGTCCTTTGCCATAGCGGGCATCTTTAATTGCCTTGGTTGCCGCCTTGAAAACCGCTATCACATCATTTCCATCAACCCTAACGCCAGGCATATTGAATGCATCGGCTTTTTTGTAAATGTTGGTCTCGGCTAGACAAGCTGCTATAGGCATATGCGTAGAATAGAGGTTGTTCTCACATATAAAAATAACCGGTAATTTATTAAGCGAGGCAAAGTTAAGAGATTCATACCATACCCCTTCACTAACTGCGCCATCACCAAAGAAAGCCACAGAAACAGAATCCTTTTTTTGTATGGAAAAGGCTAGCGCCGCTCCCACAGCTAGAGGGATTGTTCCGGCAACGATAGCGGAACTCCCTGGTAAACCCATATCAGGCGACGCAAGGTGCATAGAACCACCTCTGCCTCTTGAACACCCAGTTGCCCTACCATATAATTCAGCCATCAGTGCCTTTATGTCGCCGCCCTTGGCAATGTAATGCCCATGCGAACGATGGGTGCTGAAAACATAATCGTCTCTTCTAATGGCAGAACATACTCCTGTTGCCACAGCTTCCTGTCCAATATACAGGTGGCAAGGACAAATGACCTCCTTTTGAGAAACAAGTTCCGCAACTCTTTCTTCAAACTTGCGAATCCTTAGCATGGTCACATACATCGCCCGCAAGTTTACTGAAGAAATGTCTGTAACTGTCCTTGTAACGACTGTATCAGAATGTTTCTCATTCAAGTTTGAACCGCTCCTCAAAGCCGTAACTTCTGTACCATTCAACAAATGCTTTTAACCCTGTTTTGAAATCATATTTGGGCTCCCATCCCAAAAGCTCCTTGGCTCTTGTTGCATCAGCAATCAATCTTTTGACTTCTGCAATTCTTGGCTCTATGTGGACAGGTTTTATGTTACTCTTTTCGCTACACAGAGCAACGATCATATTAGCTAAATCGAGTATGCTTATTTCTTTACCAGTGCCGAAATTGATAGGCTCTGTTACTGGCTCCTTAAAATTCAAGACTAAATCATAGGCTCTGATAGCATCGTCTATATAGGTATAATCCCTTGTTTGCAAACCATTTCCATATATAATAGGGGGTACGTTGTTGAGAGCCCTCCTAGCAAATGTAGATATCACGCCGCCATATCCGATGTCCCTCTGCCGGGAACCAAATACATTGAACAATCTCAATATGGCGATATCCATCCCGTAGGTCTGAATATAGGCATAGCACATTCTATCAGCAGCTATCTTGCTAGCTCCGTAAGGGTGTGGAGCATTTAAAGGGTGTTTTTCATCTATCGGAGCATATTGTGCAGACCCATAAACTTCGCTTGTAGACGCATGGATTACTCTCCTAATATCATGCATTCTGGCTGCTTCTAAGATATTTTGTGTTCCCATTACATTAATTTCATAAGTAAGTTTAGGTTCAATGTAAGACTTATCTACATGAATCTGTGCCGCCAGATGCAATACTACATCAATGTCCTTCATAATCTTATCCAGTAAATCGAAATCCCTGATATCACCTTTTATCAATTTGAAATTTCGGTAGTCTAATAAGTGCCTGATATTCATCAAGTCTCCACTTATAAAGTTATCTAAACAAAGCACAGTATGACCATCTTTGACATACTTCTCACAAAGATGGCTCCCTATAAAACCAGCTCCTCCCGTTATCAACATCTTCATGATTTATACCTCCCTATCATTTCTTTATAAATGTTTTCCATTTTCTCCATCTCTTTATAGTAATCATTTCTCTCTTTAATTATTTCTCTACTCCTCCTCCCAAATTCCATTTTAACATCTTCATTTCTAAGCAAATAAATAATCTTTTCTGCCAATGTTTTTGGCTCTTTTAGCGGAATAATAAATCCGTTCTCCCCGTCTTTCACCCACCTCCGGTTATCACCAGATTCAGTGATTACTACCGCTAATCCACATGCCATTGCTTCTGCTGTAGCAGCAGAAAGTCCACTGTCGGAAAGCGATGTGGAAACATAAACATCTGAGGACGAGAGGTATTTTGGAAGTTTATCATTTGGAGTCCATCCCACGAATCTGGTTGCATGAAGCACATTTAAAGATTTTGCTAGGGCTATTAGATATTCCTTTTGTTCCCCCTCTCCAGCAATTATAAACTTTGCCTCTGGAATTTGCTTTAAAACTAAAGGGACTGCCTTAACCAAGGTCTCCACATCACAAATAGGCCTTAATCGTCGGGTACTTATCACTGTTGGTAAACCGGATGTCTCAAGTTTTTGTGTAAGGTTTTCATCTTTAGGGGAAGGACTAAATTTTCTGGTATCCACACCATGCAGTATTGTCTTTATTTTTTCACCTTCTATCCCCATTTTTATGATTGCTTCCTTTGTATTTTCTCCATCAGAGGTTATTATGTCAGCCCTTCTCAAGGTGAATAATACGGCATATCTCACAATTTTAGATTCTCTTGGATAAATTAAGACATCACTTCCCCAGGCAGAGGCAACAAAGGGATGAAAACCGGTCAAGGCCATAATTATGGTATGACCTATAACAGAATGTCCGTGGATGACATCTGGTTTTATTTTCTTTACTAATTTCTTGGCTTGCTTTAGAGCATATAACGGATTAATTATATATTTCAAAATTTTCGTTTTCGCACCAAATTTCCTGAGCAAATGCAAATTTATATTTTCTAAATTCTCAGATGGGGATGTAAATGAAATTAAATGGACTTCGTATTCCCTATCTGCAAAGTATTTCGCCCATTTTTGCGTATGAATGTCTGCGGCATCTGCAGCGAAGCATATTTTTGCTTTCACAGCCTTCTGTGTGATTTATACCTCTCCTAACCTAATTTTCGTTAGGTTATATATCATTGGTGTGTAGCTTATCAACATCTGGCGTGAATTTCAAACTAGGTAGTCTGTGTAATGCAAGCTGATGTGGTCTGAGATCTAGCTGCCTCATGAAACTTCAACTGCTTAGGGGGCTGCAGTTGACCCCTTGCAAGAAAGATATCCAGCGCAGAGGATACCTCCAATGTGAAATATCATATATTCCCGATGGTTTCCCTTAACCCTCTCTCTAAATCATATTGGGGTTCGTAGCCGAAGAGTCCAGCTTTGCTGATATCTGCCAGGCTATGCCTTATATCTCCCACCCTTGCCCCTTGATGGATAGTCCCTACGTCTTTATTCATAATGTGGATCATCAACTTGGCCAATTCGTTTATTGTTACTCTCCGCCCCTGGCCAGTGTTAAATACGCCAGTGGCATCACTCTCCGCCGCTAAAATATTTGCTCGTACCACATCGCTTACGAAGACAAGATCCCGTGTCTGCTCACCATCGCCGAAGATAATAGGAGGCTTCCCTTCGGAGACCCTCTTTATGAATCTGGGGATAACCGCAGCATACTCGGAATTTGGGTCTTGCTTTGGCCCATACACATTGAAATACCTCAGCGACACAGTAGGAAGGCCGTAGACAGCCTGGAAGACCTGACAGTAATACTCTCCAGCAAGTTTGGTTGTGGCGTAGGGGGATTGGGGATTTGGCATCATCTCTTCCATCTGAGGGAGCGTGGGGGTATCCCCGTAGACTGCAGTAGATGAGGCATAAATGACCTTCTTTACACTGCTATCCCTAGCGGCTAGGAGCACATTCAAGGTTCCGGTGACATTTGTCTCATTGGTTGCTAGGGGGTCTTCGATGCTTTTAGGCACACTGGCGATAGCAGCCTGATGGAAGACGAAATCAACATTTTTGAAGAGCCTTTCCAATAGTGAGAGGTCACCAATACTACCCTCCACAAATTTAACGTTTCCCTCTAACAGGTCGGTTAAATTTTTCTTTTTCCCTGTGGAGAGGTTGTCGATGATGATAACGCTGTTGTTAACTGCTAGCTCTTTAGCAAGGTTAGCACCTATGAATCCAGCACCACCAGTAATCGCTATTTTTTTGTTTTGCATTTGAATTTCTTAAATTTAGCAAGTATTTTGTATTTTACTCTGTCCAATATCAGGTTCTATGTTTAAGCTAACTCTTCAAGATCGAGTTAGGTTTAACAAGTTCATAATATACTCTTTCCAGTTTTTTCATTTCAGTCTGCTGTTCCGCATTCTTTTGGACTATCTCCCGACTCTTCATGCTAAAGTTCTTCCTCACCTCCTCATTTTTAAGCAAATAGATAATTTTTGAAGCCAGCGTTCTATAGTCTCTCACCGGGAACAGAAAACCATTCTCTCCGTCATTGATCCATGGTTGATTAGCAGATATATCGGTAACTACGGGCGCTAATTCACATGCCATTGCCTCCAACAGGCTATTTGAAGCGCCGTCGGAAAGTGAACTGGATACATAAATATCTGCTGAAGACAAATATTTTGGTAACTCATTTCGTGTAACCCATCCGATAAATTGCGTATTATCTGATACTCCCAGGCCACGTGCTAGTTCTCTCAGATAGTTCTGTTGTTCCCCCCGTCCAGCGATCACAAACTTTGCCTGTGGTATTTCTGCTAATACGAAGGGTATAGCTTTAACTAGTGTTTCCACATTATAAATTGGGGCAAGAATCCTTGTACTTATCACTATAGGTTGTGAACGCTGTATACCAAGAGTTTGCCTGATTGTCTCATCACGCTGGGATGGATTAAACTCTGCCATATCAACGCCGAGCAGTAGTGTTCTTATCTTATTCGAGTCAATTCCTAATTCGGTGATTTGCTCTTGTGCAATATCAATAGGGAATAGGCATATTATTATATCTGCTTTCTTTAATGCATACTTGGTAGTGAATTTCAATAATGGATTTCGCTTTGGCTGGACCAATATATCACTGCCCAAGGCACTAACAACCAATGGGTGGAAACCAGAGAGAGCAGCTAAGAAACCGTAAATAGTGATGAAGTGGCCGTCCATTATATCTGGCTTTATTTCACTAAGCAAGCGTCGGGTTTGAAAAATCCAGAATAAGGCACTGAGATATCGAGATACTGGCCATATTTTGGGAGCAAGCCTAGTTAACAAGTGGATGTGAATACTCTTATCATAGCCAGGCCTCAATTTCCAACAGATAAGGTGAACTTGGTGCCCTTTCCTTGCGAAGTAATTCACCAATCTTTGGGTATGAATACTGGAACCACGGGCAATATAGCAAATCCGCATACTTCTATTTCCTATTTGCCCTGCCAGCATCGCCTTCGATTGTCTCCACCATGAACTTGAGGACATCAATTTTATCGGCTAACAATGCCTGCCTTTTCTCTTGCCATTGCTGTTTAAGGTCTGGCTGCTTAATCAACTCCGCGGCTTTGAGGATTGCCTGGTTGGAGTCGCTGTAATTAAAGATCAACTGATATTTCTCCTCTAATTCCACCATGTTTCCTAAATCATTGTCTCCAACAAAAGAGTTACAACGGATTACTGGCGTTCCCAGGATAGCAGCTTCTGTTGTCATTGTCTGTGCATCGGTGACCAGTAACTCCGCATAATACTCGGCATCGTGTATTTTGTGACGCGGGATGCCGATAGTATATTTCTCCAGACCGGGCTCAGTTCTTGCTTCTGAGGAGATAAAAACACGGGCATATGGTTCCAGAGCCTGGACTAATCTGAGCTTGTCCTCGTAGGGAAAACCCCTGACGCCAATATCATGGAAGGCGTCCAGGGGATTGAGGCGAAGAATGACATAACGCTCATCACTATTTATTCCCAAGAGGTTATAGATGGAGGCATCTGGCTGAAAATGGTCAGGATTCAAATAAGCAAGCTCTTTGAAGCCATTGTAGCGGATATGTTTTCGACCCAGATCCTTTCTGAAACAGGACGGAGTGTAAATAGCTTTTACAAATGGCTTGAATAAGAACTGCTCCAGTGATAATCCCATATCATTGTCAGTGAAAACAATGCATGGTTTTCTGAATAATATGGAGGTGTAAGCCGCAATTATGCCAGTGCCAACTAAGATGCCTGGCTTGAAATCTCCAGCCAGCCGGTGAGCTTTGCGCACATAAGGGATTAGCTCTAAAGCTCTTCTGTAACCTCGCCTTTGTGCCTTGCCATAAACTTCGTATCTCAGTCCATAGGCATCCAGGAGATTTAGGGTGCACTCATAATCCCGGGCAAGAATCATGACCTTATGACCTTTTGTCTCTAGAGTTCGAGCCACATATTTGAACTCATGAACTTGAGCCGGTGTATTAACAAATAAAAGTATATTCATTGAACCATCTTATAGACATATAAGTAGCTTAATGGGACTAAGTAAAAAAATCTGGCTTTAGCTAAAAAGTTGTAAATTGCTCTGACTCTTTTAGGCACAAAGTGGGAAGGGTAGACCACCCTCCGCACTCCTGTAAGTTTCATGGTTCCACTTAGCCATTTAGTGAGGTCTTTTCCCCGGGGATGGCTATAAACATTGTTAAGCCAGTTACTATATCCTAGCGTCTTGAGGAAGGTCTTTCTAGCAAATCTTGGAATGAAGAAGGGATTGGGCAACCCGGTATGCAAATCAACGGGGAAAAGGGGATTTGGAGCTTGAATAATGAGTTCACCGCCCGGTCGAAGTAACCACATTGCCTCACAAAGTGCCTTCTGTGGAGATGGCAAATGCTCTATTACGGAGAACATCGATACAAGATCAGCGGTGCCTGC
>Ga0315548_1004396_pt1 | contig 10176 bp, 7 predicted proteins | sample SalMarSW160110MG_2_FD_202540 | JGI IMG/M metagenome (GOLD analysis project Ga0315548, IMG submission 202540) | Salt marsh sediment microbial communities from the Plum Island Ecosystem LTER, Massachusetts, United States - Salt Marsh Sediment SW1601-110 ... | reverse complement strand
GTATATGGAATAACAAAAGGGAGATGGCTCCGGCTACAATAGAAAGAACGGTGTGAAGCTTGACAACAAATCTAAAGTAGGAGGAGCCATCACAAATGAAGAATACCGCAGCCAGGAAGCTCAAGCAAGTACCAGAGGGATATTTGATAATAGGAGTTGACCCCCACAAGAGGAAGCATGCCGCAGTGGCCATTACTCAAGATTTCACCACCCGTGATAAATTCAAGTTCGACAATACCAGAGAAGGTCTCGAAACCATGTTACGCCGAGCCAGGATGGCAATGGTGAAATCAGGTTGCCGGGGTATCATGTTCGCTATCGAGACAGGAGGCCACTACTGGCGAAATGTGGCCTACTTCCTGGATGAGCAAGGCGTTCCATTTCGTTTCATCAACCAGTTTACCTTGAAGCGGAGGCGTGAAGGGAAGGATCTGAATCGTAGAAAGAATGACTATCGCGACAGCGAGGTAGCGGCACAGCTCTTATGTACTGGGGAATTTACCGAGAGTAAATTGCCGCAGGGAGTTTATGCTGAACTGCGTACTGCACACAATGCCTACCGCCGCCTGGTCAAGGAAAGGACCAGAATAACGAACCTGGTAAAAGGGCTTCTGGACGCGCTTTTTCCTGAGTTCACTCTGGTCTTTAAAGATCCATGTGGTTTGACGGCTCTGAGCGTACTCTCCACCTGCCCTATCCCCGGCGTGATTGCCGGGATGACGGAGGAGGAATTCGTGGCTACAATCGAAGCAAAACATCAGGGTCGCCTTATGCGAAAGAAGCTGAGAGCGCTTCATCACATGGCGAGAGCGTCAATCGGCATTGCGGCAGGTGCCCGATCGGTATCCTCTGAAATTTCATTCCTGGTAGAGAAACTCGAGCTCATTAGCGGTCACATTTGTATTATAGAGAGGACACTGGTCAGTTTGGTGGATGAAGCAGAGGAAGGGAAATACCTGCTCTCGATAAGGGGTCTCAATTATATTGCTGTAGCCGGATTACTGGCAGAGCTTGGCTGTTTCAAGGCATACCGGAGCGCAAAACAAATGATCAAGATGGCTGGCAGTAATCCTACCGAATCGGAATCAGCCGGGAAGAAGAGAGCAAAAACACCGATGAGTAAACAAGGTCGTCCGGTACTGAGATACTGCGCATGGACGTCGGTCATCCCGATGCTGCGATTCAACCCGGATTTCCGTGCTTGGGCGAAGCAAAGGCGAGAACGCCCAGTTCATGCTAACCCTCTCGGTGGAAGGGAAGTAGTCGGGGCAGCACTCAACAGGCTGTTGCGTTTGGCATTTGCCATGGTTAAGAATCAGACCTACTATCAGGCTTCAAAACCAGAACTAACGCTGGTAGCAGTCTAAAATATTGGATGTTTCATAATTGCATCAGGGTGGGCAGGGAGACGCCGCTCTCGGTTTTGGGACCCTGTACCAAGTACGGGGAAACCCGTGTGCACAACATGGTGCCCCTGCCCTCTTGGCAAAACCCGTATGAGGTATGATGGGAGCTTCCTTTCGGGAGTAAGCCCGTATCTAACCGCTAAATTGGGAGCCAGGGAAAAAGGGGCTGGGGTCTGCCCACCGGTGTGAGTTAAAGATATAGGAATTTAGCTGGAGCTATTGACCTTCAGGAATATAGTATGTTGTTCAACAGTGGCCTATTATGCGACACCTTTCCACAACCAGGGATTAGAAACTGCTATAATGGCTCCAGCATGATCCGTGTCGACGGGGGCCAAAAGTCGGGGAGCGGCACTATCGTCCGTTATGCGCTGGGGCTGGCGGCGTTGCTCGGTGAGCAGCTTCAGCTGACAAATATCAGGGCGAAGAGGGACAAGCCTGGCCTCAGGCCGCAGCACCTCAGAGCCATCGACGCAGTGGCTGAACTCTGCGGGGGCGAGGTGGAAGGGGGGAGGGTGGGCTCTGGCGAGATAGTCTTCAGGCCAACGAGTGCCCTAAAAGGGGGCTATTTTGAGTGGGACATTGGCACCGCAGGGTTCACCACCATGCTCGCCCTCACCATGCTCCCAGTTGCGTGCTTCGCCTCAAGGCCGGTTATCTGCCGCATCACCGGGGGGCTATTTCAGGACTTCGCCCCTTCAGCATACCACATGCAGTATGTCCTCTTACCCACTCTGCTCAGAATGGGTCTCCATGTCCGCCTCGAAGTCGTTCGCCCCGGCTACGTGCCCAGGGGAGGAGGTATCATAGAGGTGGAGGTGAGCCCGGTAGAGGACAGGCTCGTCTCCCTGGAGCTGCCGGAGCAGGGAAGGGTCTCCAGGATTGAGGGCATAGCCCTTTCCTCGCCCCTCAAGGAAAGAAAGGTCAGTGAGAGGATGGCTGCCGAGTGCCAGCGAGTACTTCGCAGTATGGGGCTGAGCGCTTCCATAAGGAGTATCAATTTTGCTAACGCAGCCTTTAGCACGAGTTAGCACGCCAGACAGGAAAAGGGAATGTGGATGAGGCGAACAGGCGGCCCAAATCGTATGGTTCATTTTATGAGCGGGATTGGAACTGGATTACATCTATAACCAAGTCGGGTCTAGTCTGCAGGGAAAGGTGGCCTCATGAAACTAGAGCTAATCGCTCCAGCTACACAAGAGAACACCCGAAAGCGAAAGAAGACCCTGGCCCCACCCTTGGGACTGGCGACAGTCGCTGCGCTAACCCCTCCAGAGGTCGAGGTCTCCTTAACCGACGAGAATGTCACAGGTATCGATTTCCATAAGGAAACCGACTTAGTGGGGATCACGGCACTAACTGTCACTGCGCAACGTGCCTACGAGATCGCCGATACTTTCAGGGCTAGAGGGGTGAAGGTCATCTTAGGGGGTATCCATCCCAGCATCATGCTCGAAGAGGCAAGTCAGCATGCCGATGCCGTGGTCATCGGGGAAGCCGAGGGGATTTGGCCAAATTTGATCGAGGATTTCAAGGCAAACAAGCTGCAAAGGGTGTACAGGCAGCGTGAGCGACCCAGCTTGCTCAGCTTACCCATCCCCCGGCGAGACTTGTTCGCCGAGGGGGCGTACTACGCTAGGCACACGATCTCAACCACTAGAGGGTGTCCCTATTCCTGCTCATTCTGCTCAGTTACCTCTTTCTTCGGCCATACTTATCGCTGCCGCCCGGTAGAAGAAATCCTCAAGGAGATCGAAACATTCAACGAGAGGAAACTCATCGTCTTCGTCGACGATAACATCGTCGGCAGCCCGAAGTTTGCCAAAGAGCTCTTTCGCGCCCTTGTTCCGTATAAAATCAAGTGGGTCGCCCAGGCCTCGGTCACGATAGCGAGAGATGACGAATTACTCAAACTGGCAGCCGCTAGCGGCTGCATCGACCTACTCATTGGGTTTGAGTCACTATCCCCAGCCAATCTGGCGGCGGTGGGCAAGAGAATCAATGTGGTGGACGAATACGAAAACGTGATCAGGAAGATCCACTCTCACGGTATCGCCATCCACGGCTTCTTTATCTTTGGCTTGGATGAAGACGATGAAGATGTTTTCAAACGCACCGTCCGCTTTGCCCAGAAAATGCGGCTAGAGAGCGCTCAGTTTGATTTGCTCACGCCGTATCCAGGCACCGCCCTCTGCGAATCCCTGGATAAGGCTGGTCGAATAGTCACCAAGGACTGGTCACAGTATGGGTATAACCTCGTGTTTAAGCCAAAGCCAATGTCACCAGAGATGCTACAAAAGGGGCATCACTGGGCTTGGCGCGAGTTCTATAGCGCACCCTCGATTTGGAGGAGGGTCGGAGTGGCACGCCGCAATTTAGTGGCGCTTTGGGCAGTGAATCTTTATTATCGAGCTCTCTGGCGAGGAAAACTCTGAGCTAATAAAGATAGCAGGAAGTTCTAATCCCACTTCGTCGCTGACCAAGGGCAGAACTTCAAAGCGTGACGCCGATTTCAGATTTCAGAGTGAGCGGTTTGATAAGGACGGTTCAGTTTAATCGTGGTTGTTTTTTCCAGTAACACTTGACCATATAAGCCCGAACACTACAAGATTAATCAGCCCAAGGAAAAGTACGGCTGCAATCCAAAGTAATATTTGCCACCACATTTGAACTGAACCGCAACACTGGTTAGCTTGACAAACTCTGATCAAGTGATATCATGATATTAATAACCTGTTAAAAGTTTGCTATTCCCCGACCTGTTCTATTACCCAGGCATTCCCCAGGCCATGGATGATCAAACTCCAGTCAGGTCACAAAAAAAGGAGGTCATCCATGAGCTACACGGACAAAACCCTCACTTGCTTGGATTGCGGCACAAGCTTCACCTTCAGCGCTTCCGAGCAGGAGTTCTTCGCTTCCAAGGGCTTCACCAATGAGCCTGGGCGTTGTCCTGACTGCCGGGCAGCCAGAAAACAACAGCGCGGTGGTGGGTACGGTGGCGGAGGCTACCGGCAGAGGCAAATGCATCCGGCCGTCTGCGCCTCGTGCGGCAAAGACTGCGAAGTACCGTTCGAGCCCCGCAACGGGCGACCTGTGTATTGCTCTGACTGCTACACCCCCCCAAGGCGATAGACAACTGAGCAGTGAGCCAGAGCGTTGGCAGAGCACTGCCGCGCGGAACCACGATGAGGATGAGAGGCAGGTGGGAGTGGTGCCCGATTCCTCTTTGTTGCCAATCATGCAGTGTGCATCGCAACATTTTCTGCGCTTTTACCACTTTTACGCGCTTAGCCCTAAAGTGCTCTTGAGTTTATTTGACAGATAACCGATCGCAGTCGTTTGCAGCAGTTTTTCCATTTTATTTAAGGGGGGTTTGAGATGGGGAATGAGTGCGAGCCAGTTCATGATGACGATTGCAAGCAGTGTATTCATCACTGGTTAATAGATCAGAGGAATTTGGGGGTTTGCAGGAAGTGCGGAGCGAGTAAGCAGTTTTCCGGTTCGTGGAGCGCCGGTTGGGGCAACAGGTCTAGCAAGGTGCAACTTAGTGTTCCGGGCACCAAAAGCTGACGTTTCATCTCCACTGATATACTAATTGGGCTTTTTGCCCACAAAAGGGAGCGATTTGAATATCCATGTAGGGAATCTAGCGCGCGAAGTCACTGAAGAAGAGTTGCGACGAGCCTTTGAACCATTTGGGCAAGTTGCAGCAGTCAGGATAGTCACGGACAGGTACAGCGGCGTATCCAAAGGCTTTGGCTTCGTAGAGATGTCAGACAAAGCCGAAGCTCAAGCTGCCATCGAAGGTCTGAACATGAAGGAGTTGGCTGGGCGCACGCTTGATGTCAGTGAAGCACGCCCTCCCCGTACAGGAGGAAGGGACAACAGGCCCTATGGTGGCGGTGGAGGGGGCAGGCCGGGCGGTGGAGGGAGAGGTGGCTGGTCAGGCGGTGGTAGACGGCGATCTTTTTAAGTTGCCAAGGTCCTACAGCCAAAGGGTTGGAGCTTCTAGCAGGGCGCCTAGCCCGAGTGAAAATCCCATGGGGGAATGTCTCCTTTCATCATGGGCTTCTGAAGCATGAAAAAGGGAGACATTTTATATGGACCGATTTCTGGGAGCAGGTCATAACAGCTCACTGCGCCCGCCCGCAAAGAGCGCGCGTATTATGCTCCGGTTCTCAAATCTGATGATTTGGGTATAGTACTCACATAGTAATCGACATATAATTGAAAGGAACAGAAGACATTGCTGCGCAATATCGTCAAGACAGACCGGGACAAGTTGTCCAACAGCGGGGATGAGCAGGATTCAACATCCCCTCCAAGACAGCCGGACAATGAGGCGGACCTGGGGAAGCCAGGAGAGCCCAAAGCGCAAGCCGGACGCCTCACCTCTAAACCCTGGGATTACCGACGGAGTCAAAGTCGCAGACAGCCAGCCCCCGAAAACAGACCTACTTCGTCATCCCCCAAAGAGAGGGCGAAGATCATGCCCGAGACCACATGGGATCCATCGGAGTTTCACGTAGCGCCAGCCAAAGGGAAGACACGCTTCCATGACCTGGACCTGCCGATCGAGATCATGCATGGGATCTGTGATCTTGGGTTTGAATACTGCACGCCTATCCAGGCCGCGACACTGCCAAAGGCCCTTGCAGGCATGGATGTCACAGGCAAGGCACAGACTGGTACCGGCAAGACCGCCGCCTTCTTGATCACCATCCTCACACACTTGATACGCAGGCCGTCAAGCGAGAAACGCCAACCCGGTACGCCCCGCGCTCTGATCATGGTTCCCACACGCGAACTGGCTCTGCAGGTCAATAAGGATGCGAGTCTACTGGGGAAATACTGTCGATGCAAGGTTATTGCCGTGTTCGGCGGGATGGACTACCAGAAACAGAAGCAGATGCTGGCAGAGAGGGTGGTCGATATCGTTGTGGCCACCCCTGGACGCCTGCTGGATTTCAAGCGACAGGCTGACGTATACCTGGGCAAAGTCGAGATACTGGTGATCGACGAAGCTGACGAGATGCTCAATATGGGCTTCATACCCGACATACGGCAGATTGTAAATAGTACCCCGCCCAGGGCGCAGCGGCAGACCATGCTTTTCGGTGCCACGCTCACATCCCAGGTGACCCGACTTGCCTCGCAGTGGACGCGCGATCCCGTCACAGTTGAGATCGATCCCCAGCAAGTGGCCGTCGATACCGTCGACCAGGTGTTGTACCTTGTCAGGGCCAGGGAAAGGTTCACCGTCCTGTACAACATGATCACCCAGCAGAACCTCAAGCGTGTCCTCGTTTTCTGCAACCGCCGGGATCAGACTCGCAGGCTGGCAGATCGGCTCACGGCTCATGGCATCAGTTGCGCCGTACTCTCCGGCGACATCGCTCAAAAGAAGCGAATAAGGACGCTTGAGGACTTCCGTTCGGGCACCATTAGGGTAATGGTAGCCACAGATGTGGCCGGGCGCGGTATTCACATAGAGGGCATTAGCCACGTGGTCAACTACAACTTGCCGCTGGACGCGGAGGACTACGTCCATCGCATCGGACGCACCGGCCGGGCCGGTGCCACCGGAGCATCAGTCGGCTTTGCCACCGAGGATGAGTCTTTCCAGATACCAGCTATTGAGAAATACCTGGCAGAAACACTGCGCTGCGCCTATCCAGACGATGCATTGCTCACTCCAGTGTCACGTCCCGCGGCGGACGACTCATCGCAGCCACATCCGCGAGCCTCAGGGACAAGACGTCGTCGGAGCAACAGGAGAAGCAAGGCGTAGGGTGTGTGGAATGAAATGCAACCAATTCCCATGTCCAAGGGCCTGTCCCTTCGATTTTTACTAACATTTTGCAAATCTTTTTCGCGGTAGGGGGTTTTAGCTACCTTCGGTGTCTATTGGTGGATGAAAAAGCAGGGATTGCTTCCAAGTAGGGTAAAGCGACCAGAAGATAATTTCCTCATTCGAGGAAGAACAGAGGGCAGTTCCATGGCTCAGAGGAGGTAGGGTTGGGGCAGATTCACCGTGATGATATAAGAAATATAGCTATTGTTGCCCATGTTGGCCACGGGAAGACTAGCTTGGTAGATGCAATGCTCAAGCAAAGCAAAATCTTTCGTGATAACCAGCAGGTAGGCCAGTTCATCATGGATAATAATGCCCTGGAGCGTGAAAAGGGCATCACCATCTTGGCCAAAAACACAGCAGTAATCTACCGGGGAGTCAAAATCAACATAATAGATACACCAGGGCATGCCGATTTCAGCGGAGAGGTGGAGAGGGTGATAAAGATGGCTGATGGCTGCCTGCTCCTGGTGGATTCTATTGAAGGGCCCATGCCCCAGACCAAATTCGTGCTGCGCCAAGCTCTGGCAAAAGGCCTAAAACCCATTGTGGTCATCAATAAAATAGACAGGGGTAACTCACGTATAGACGAGGTGGTCAGGGTAACCCAGGACCTCTTCCTAGAGCTGGCAACCAGCGCCGACCAGCTCGATTTCCCCGTGCTTTATGCCAGCGCCAGGGACGGCATTGCCGTGACCGAGCCAGGCGCTGAGGGCAAAGACTTGGTGCCACTCTTCGAATGCATCCTGCAGCAGGTGCCGCCCCCCGTAATCGAGGAAGGACCTCTTCAGATGCTGGTATGCAGCCTTGATTACGACAGCTACAGAGGCAAGATCGCCATTGGCAGGATTTTCCGGGGCAAGGTGGCACCGCATGACATAGTGGTAACAATAGATAAAAATGACAATATCACAGAGCACGAGGTTGGCCAGGTATTCACATATCTAGGCCTCAACCGTCTGCAGGTAGAAGAGGCCAAGGCGGGCGACATCGTGGCGATCACCGGCCTAAATAAGGTCAGCATCGGTGAAACCATCGCCAACTGGGAGCAACCCGAGGTACTGCCGGGCATAGAGATAAGCGAGCCCACGGTGAAGGTGACACTGGGCGTCAACACCTCCTCATTTGCTGGGCTAGAGGGGCGTTTTTGCACCTCTAGCCAATTGAGAGAGAGGCTTCACCGTGAGCTAGAGACCAATATCGCTTTACAGGTACACGATACGGACAGTCCCGACGTCTTCCTGGTGGCAGGTAGAGGTGAGCTGCATCTAGCCATCCTGATCGAGACTATGCGCCGCGATGGCTATGAATTCCAGGTGTCCAAGCCGGAGAGCATCACTAAGGTATTGGATGGCAGACTCCTGGAGCCTGTAGAAGCCCTGACCATTGACATCAAAGTGGAAACCATAGGGGTACTAACAGAGATTCTTAGCAAGCGGCAAGCCCAGCTCACCAATATGTATAACGATGGACAAGGCAATGTGCGCATGGAGTTTCGCATCCCCACACGCGGGCTCATCGGCTTCACCAGTGCTTTTCTCACTGCCACCAGAGGCGAAGCAGTGATGAGCACCCTCTTACTAGGCTACGAGCCATGGTATGGCGAAATTACCTCTGACCGCGACGGAGCTCTGGTGGCGGCTGCAGATGGCATGGCGGTAGCCTATGGCTTGAACCACGCTCAGGGACGAGGCATAATCTTTATCGAGCCGGGGACACATGTCTATGAAAGCATGATAGTGGGTTTGAACTCTCGCGCCCAAGATATCGCTGTTAACGTCTGTAAGGAAAAGAAGCGGACCAATGTCCGTTCCTCAACCGCAGACATCGCCATAAAGCTGCCCCCAGCCGTCAAGCTGAGCTTGGAGCAGGCACTGGACTTCATCAAAGATGATGAACTGGTCGAGATAACACCCAAGAGCATCAGACTGCGTAAAAAATTGCTTACCCAAGCAGAGCGACTCAAAGCCCGTCACGCTGCATAGGTTACAGAGTATTATTTGTAGGGGCATTTATCAACGCTCATAATATCAAGTCCTTTTCGAGCCCCACATTACTCAAGTGTAACCGAAGCTACCGCGGGTATCCCCGTTTTGGAGCACGTTCGCGACAGGTGAAGAGGCTCACCAATGCGGATGCGAACTCCCATATGCCCCAACAATAGTGCATACTGTGCAGTCCGCTATGCAGACTTGCCTTTCTCAATGCCAGCGATCTTCCTGAATCGAACGAAACATCGTATTGTTTAGTCCTAACTTACGCGAAATGGCAAAGGAGCAAGGGGTCACCATTTAGGACAGAAGGTAAAACCTTCGAGAAGACCTTCGCATTAGTCTATTGAGCCTTGCTTGGGTGTCTCCAGCCAAGCTGCCTTGAACCATACTGCGACTTGCTCAACTCTACTCGGTAATATATCATGTGTTCTGACACAGGGCAAAGCCAACTTCAAATCGACGATGAGGATATTGGATGGGTGAAGCTATAAGACTTGAAGCTATCTCCAAGCAACTGGGAGGGCGTGAAATCCTCAAGGGTGTTAGCTTCGCTGTAAAGCAGGGAGATATTTTCGGCTACCTTGGTCCCAACGGAGCCGGGAAGACCACCACCATCAGGATTCTTCTCGGTTTGCTCAAGCCCACCTCAGGCAGGGCTCATATTCTGGGGGAGGATGTCTCCAAAGACGAAGCTAGAAGGAAGGTTGGCTTTGTCCTGGAGAGCGACGGACTCTATGAAAATAAGACCGCTGAGGAAAATCTGACGTATTACGCCCGAATTTATGAGGTGGCTGAACCTGCAGAAAGAATCGACAGGATTTTAGAATTAGTGAGGCTTCAGGATAGAGCCAAAGACAAGATTGGCACCTATTCCAAGGGGATGAGGCAAAGGTTGGCTTTAGCCAGAGCTATGGTACAT
>Ga0315548_1004395_pt1 | contig 10177 bp, 9 predicted proteins | sample SalMarSW160110MG_2_FD_202540 | JGI IMG/M metagenome (GOLD analysis project Ga0315548, IMG submission 202540) | Salt marsh sediment microbial communities from the Plum Island Ecosystem LTER, Massachusetts, United States - Salt Marsh Sediment SW1601-110 ... | reverse complement strand
TGTCCTGAAGGGACTGAAAATGAAAGTATCCTTTGTCAGATCATACAAATACCTGCTATTTCTGAGAAAAGCCAGTACACTTTCTTTTTTTTCACCTGTCTTCTTATGAATTTCAGTTGCAAAATCACCGGTATCCCGGAATGCATTTATTATTGTGCCGTCACTATAAAAATACCTGCAAATAATGTCAAGCTGCCTGATGCTGACTCTTTCTTCTGCCTCGGCTGCATCCAGCAGATCCTCCATTAATTCGGGAATTGTAAGCAGTGAAGCGCCGGTATCGAATCTATACCCGTGGGCTCTCTTTTCAGATATTTTTCCTCCCGGACCTTCATTATTGTCCAGTACAAGCACCCTGTAACCTGATGCACCAAGCCTCAACGCACATGCCAGGCCCGACAGTCCCGCTCCAATTATTATTATATCCCTGTCCATGTACTTATAATTCCGCATTAAAAATCCGATAAAAATATATCAAATTTTTAGATTTGCAGTATCTAATAAATAAGGTTTAAACTTATTTCAAATAATTTTATAGTGTAATTTTGTGACCTGGCAAAACAGTATGATAAAAGATGGGTAAAAATGTTCTTATAGTAGGGACCGGACTGGGAGGGCTGGCGACAGCACTGAGACTGGTGAAGAGGGGATACAAAGTGCAGATGGTCGAACAGCACAGCAAGGCGGGAGGCCGCCTGAATGAGCTTGCCGTAGATGGCTTCAGGTTTGACATCGGACCGACGTTCTTCAGCATGAGCTATGAATTTGATGAATTAATGAATGACTGTAACCTGAAACTCCCTTTTACCCTTAAGCAGCTTGAACCCCTTTATGCCGTCAATTTTAGCGGCAGCAAAAGAACATACCACATATATAAAGACCTTGACAAACTGGCAGGACAGTTCAGCGACATCGAACCGCAGTTTAGAATGAAACTGGACAGGTTCCTTGCCTCTGCCGGGAAATTTTATGAGATCACCAATCCCCTTATTATTAAATCAAATTTCAACTCGACAGCGGATTTCCTCATGAAACTAATGAAAGTGCCCCTGAAATTCACTCCAAGGCTTTATTATAACATGTGGCAGGAAGTATGCAAATACTTTTCCTCATATGAAGTGCGCACAATAATGTCTCTTGTCGCTTTCTTCCTTGGCAGTACACCGTTTGATACTATGGCCGTCTATAATGTATTGAACTATACCGAGCTGATACATGACGGTTATCACTATGTTGACGGGGGAATGTACAGAATTGTCAGGAGCCTTGTGAAAATCCTGGAAAGCCAGGACGTTAAAATAAATTATAATACGTGCATTGTTGATTACAGGACAAAAAACGGCAGATTAACCCAACTTGTGGACCTCAATGGGAATGCCCATGAAGCCGATATATTTATTATAAACGCAGATGCAGCACTATTTAGAAATAAAATATTTAAAAGAAGAAAATACAGTGACAGGAGGCTGGCAAGAATGAAGTGGTCCATGGCCCCGTTTACCATTTACCTTGGTATTAAAGCCAAAATAAATAACCTGTACCACCATAACTATTTTCTGGGAACAAACTTGAAAGACTACTCGGACAGGATTTTTAAAAATGGTGCAGGCCTTGACAGGCCCTACTATTATGTTAACCTGGCATCGCATATAAACAAGGAATCGGCACCTGAAGGCTGTGAGAGCCTTTTTATCCTGTGTCCCGTTCCCAATCTCATGTTCAGGCAGCACTGGGATGACAGGGATGAGGTTGCAGATAACATTATAACTGACCTTTCACGCCGTATTAACTTTGACATTAAAGCGGCAACTGTTGCCAGGGCCATCAAAACACCCGTCAACTGGCAGCAAATGTTCGACCTTTACAAGGGGAGCGGACTCGGACTGGCACACAACTTCGGACAGATAGGAGGATTCCGCCCCAGGAACTATGACGAGGTATTCGATAATACCTTTTATGTAGGTTCTTCAACGGTGCCGGGAACGGGACTGCCGATGGCAATTATCAGTTCAAGACTGGTTCTGGAACGAATAATTAACAAATATGGACCTTTATCTTAAAACCGCACTTAAATGCAGTAAAATTACTGCTGCTAATTACAGCACCTCCTTCTCGACAGGTATAAGGGTGCTGAACAGAAAGTACAGGGATCAGATATATGCCATATACGGATATGTTAGGTTTGCCGATGAAATTGTGGACAGCTTCTTTGATTTTAACCGGCATGAGCTGCTTGAAAAGTTCAGGGAGGACACGTATGAGGCCATAAATAAAAAAATAAGCAGCAATCCGATTTTGCACAGCTTTCAGTATGTTGTTAATGAATATGACATAGAAAAAGAGCTTATAGACGCCTTCCTTAACAGCATGGAGATGGATCTGCACAAACATGATTATAATAAATCCCAGTTCAAGGAATATGTCAACGGCTCAGCAGAGGTAGTCGGACTAATGTGCCTGAAAATATTTTACAAAAACGATGAAGACGGATATGAAAAACTTAAATATTACGCACGTAAGCTTGGCGAAGCTTTTCAGAAAGTTAATTTCCTGCGTGATATCAGGGCCGACTTCAAGGAGAGAGGCAGGGTATATTTCCCGGGCATAGACTTTAATAATTTCTCATCACACGACAAGCAGGGTATTGAAAAAGATATACAGGATGACTTTAACAAAGCCAGACCCGGGATTAAAAATATCAGGAAAGACACAAGGCTCGGGATATATCTTATATACTGCTACTACATGACCCTTTTCGCAAAAATAAAAAAAATTAGAGCCGAGAACCTTATCGAAAGACGAATAAGGATAACCAATCTCAGGAAAACTTTATTATTGATAAAATGTTATATCAGACATAAACTGAACCTGATATGAAAAAGCTGAATCTTAAAACTGAGATAGATATTAATTCAGGCTACTGTTACGGGGTGACCATGGCCATTACCAAAGCAGAGGATACACTTGGGGAAAAGCATGAATTATATTGCCTGGGAGAGCTTGTTCATAACGAGGAAGAAATAGCAAGGCTTGAAAAAGAGGGACTCAAAATTATACACTATGATGAACTGCAAAAAATCAGGAATTCCAGGATTCTATTCAGGGCCCATGGCGAGCCGCCGCAAAGCTACGACCTCGCCCGGCGGAACAAAAATGAAATTATCGACGCCACATGTCCCATTATTATCAGACTACAGAAGCTTATAAAAAAAGCTCACAAAAACAATGAGATTATATATATATTCGGGAAACATAACCATCCTGAGATTATAGGGCTGACCGGACAAATTGACAATAAGGCAACGGTATTCGAAAACATTGACGAACTTAAGAAAATAAACGGACTGCCGAAGGAGTTAACGCTCTTCAGCCAGACCACAAAAGATATTAACAGCTTCCTTGAAATTGTCGATTCTTTAAAAAGCAAAGGGGTAAAGGTTAAAGTGCACAATACCATATGCAAAAAAGTATATAACAGGCAAAAAGAAATAAAAACCTTTGCCCTCAACCATAACAAAATAATTCTTATAGCAGGAAAGAACTCATCAAACGGCAAAGTGCTATATAATGAATGTAAAAAGCATAATCCTGATAGCTATTTCATAAGCTCCGTAATGGAAATAGAAAAAAAATGGTTCGCCCGCAATGAAAGTGTAGGTATATGCGGAGCTACATCAACACCCATGTGGCTGATGAAGGATGTTGAAGAATATCTGAATTCATTGTAATAGTGGTTTACCTGTCAAGCCATATCTTAAAATCCTTCACTTTCTCCCTGCTCACAATAGCTTCTTCTTCAGGCGGATTATTAAGCACGATCTTTAGCCGGCTGTTCGAATATGCGATAATATCCCTTACTGCATTTATAGAAATAATGAACTTCCTGTTTATGCGGAAAAATAACCGCGGGTCCACAAGCTGCTCAATGCGGTCAAGATAATAATCAACAGCGTAGCTCCTGCCTTCGGTTGTGCAAATAAATGTGCTCTTTTCACATATAAAAAAATAATCGATGTTATCAACAGGGACAGACCTTATATGTAATCCCGCCTTGACCACGAATCTGTTCTTATAGGGATGGACAAACTGGCTTACCAGCCTGTCATAAAGTTCGATATCTGGCTTATATTCATCAATAACTGTGGGACCGAAATTGGATTTAAACTTCTCCATTGCGGCTGCAAGCTCCTCATAATCCACGGGCTTCAGCAGGTAATCAACACTGTTGACTTTAAAAGCTTTTATGGTATATTCATCAAAAGCAGTGGTAAAGATAACGGGACTGCGTACCTCAGTCTGCTCAAAAATCTCAAAACTCAGTCCGTCCGCCAGCTGGATATCCATAAAAACAAATTCGGGGTGATCACTGCTCCTGAACCACTCAACGCTCTTCTCTACAGAATCAATAATCCCGATAACCTTAATTTTGCTGTCATACCTGTGGATGAGATCTACCAGCCTCTGGGCAGCCAGCTTTTCATCCTCAATTACCAGTGTGTTCATATTTTGATGAATATAATAATGGTACCCTGACTGTAAATTTATTTTCTGACTCTTCAACAATAACAGGTCTGTCGCTTAGAACTTCATATCTTGATTTTATGTTTTTCAATCCTATCTTCTCCTTATTTTCCAGTACTTTCTTTTTTTGCAGTTTATTTTCGACAACAATATATGATTCCTCACAATAAAGCTCAATAGTCAGAGGTTTATCAGCTGAGATAATATTATGCTTAATTGCATTTTCAAGCAATATCTGTATTGTCAGGGGGGCAATGTAAAAGTTGCCCCCTTTTATCCTGTTTTTTATAATAAGGTTTTCACCAAACCTGATTTTCTGCAGATACAGGTATGAATCAATAAACTTAAGTTCTGTCGCGACATCAATAACCTCCTTGTCTTTAAACTCCAGCACATACCTGTATACTTCCGAAAGGCGCTTGACAAAATGATCTGCCACCTCCAGGTTTTGTGTTATCAGTGTAGACAAAGTATTCAGACTGTTGAATAAAAAATGGGGATTTACCTGGTTTTTTAATGTCTCGTACTGCGCGGTTACACTTTCCCGCTTCAGTCTTTCCTCATTTTCTATGGATTTTTTCCAGTATTTCAGAATAATATTAATATAGAAAACTGAAATGATTATGTAATCTGCTATGATACAGGATAAAGCTGTATAAAACCAGACACGAATACAGCCAGCAATAGGTATTTTCAGAATGATCCCAAAGTATATGGCAGGGTATAAAGTGCACACAAGAAACCCGTACCCCAATAACAACATAATTGATTTTAAATATGCCCTTTTAGGATTTTCTGACCATTCAAGTTTCCGCCCAGTATATTTTCCCAGGTATTCATTACCCTTCCATAATGAAATACCAATAATAATACCGAAGCTTATATTGACAATAAATGTATACGAAGATTTCAGCAATCTTGAGCCCACGAATCCGTATGATATTAAAAATGATATCAAAAATACGAGTACCAGGGCAAGGATGTGATTTATAACTCTTTTAGCTGTAATTTTCATGATCCGAAGAAATTACTGTTCAATTACCATTTCAATCCTTATTCCTGCATTTTTCCAGCAGCTGGCTGTTATATTCTTTTCCCCAGCGGGGTGAAATACTATCGGCAGGAGTAAAATTTTCATATTTTTCCCTGGCGATTTCAAGTAAAGGGCAAGCTGCTGCCAGTCCGCCCCCATATGCTTCAGGCGTATAATAGAGATTTGTACCCAGTAAATAATAGGACCTGGGATTATTATCATTCAGCTCTATCGCTTTTTCCAAAGCTTGTCCAGCTTTTTGTGAATAGGTCCCTCCCCTCGACTGTGGGTCAGCCATTATCCTTCCCTGGTAAAGGAATCCCAGTAATGTATGGAGTTCTGATTCATCGGGTGCTATCTCCATGGCTTTATCAATATTTTCCTGTGCCATATCAAGATACTGGTCACACATGTCAGTCTCCTGCTGCTTTATACCCAGGATAATATATAAATAACCTGTATAATAATAAGGGAGCCACTTGTCTTTTTCAGCCTCTGCTATACGTTGAAACATGTTTGCAATATTATTAAAATCCTCCAGTGATCTTATATTATTCATTGAATCCAGAGCATTTTTCATACTGCTAAAATAAACTCCGTCCTGTCCGTAAACACCTAAAGTTATAAAAATTACCGCGTTAAGTATTAATTTTTTCATGATTCATAAGTTTTATAAGTTAATAATCTATTTTATTGAAATAAACATTGCCAGTATAAATGTCCTTTTTGCATAGGGCTTAACAGGATGTGCCTCGAAAATATCATCTGCACCGGGCTCACTGCTATATGTATAACCAAAGACGTTATCAAATCCGGGCAGGTTATTTACTGAAAAATGTATTATTGTAAACTTCCCGAACAGTTGTGTAAGGTAGCTGCTGTTAATGCTCAAATTCTGATATGCTTTTGTTCTGTCAGCAAGAAATTCAGGATTATTGGGATTATAGTAGGGCCTGCCACTTGCATATTTATATGTTATACTTAGCTGGCTGCTGAGTTTTGAAATCCAGTACTTAAATACTACAGACAAGTTATGATCGGAAACAAATGCCGGAGTTGCCGACACCGGAAAATCCTCGTAATTTCTTTTTGTATCTACAAAGGAATAGGATATCCAGTAATCCGCATTCTTCAGCGTCTTCATGTCCCTCCAGAATATATCAATCCCTTTTGCATAGCCACTACCGGCATTATTAATACTATTATAGATATACATATAAGGATCATCTGAAGCTACATATTTTACCAGGTTATCATAGTCCTTGTAATATGCTTCAATTCGAAAAGTTCTTTTTTCATGCCTGTACTGGTAATTCAATATATAATGAACAGCTTTCTCTGAACCCGGCCGGTAAGCATATGCAAGGTACTTATCACGCGGTGACTGGTAAAACACGCCCCAGGCAAATGATACCTGGCTCTTTTTACCTGTCTTGCATGCCAGCGAAATTCTGGGCGCCAGTGTAAATTCACTGAGCAGTGATGAATGTTCTGCCCTTACCCCGAAGCGTCCGGCAACTTTGCTGCCTGCCTTAATATCAGTTTCAATAAATACTGATAATATGTTATTGCCATAACCGAAATCATAATTATTGTCGTTAACCGGACTGCTGATGAGCTGCATGTAGTGGTCATACAGCATTTCACCGCCAAACTTGAATGAAAGATTGTCATTAAGTAAGTTTGTCAGTGTCAGACGGCTTTGATATGCTTTATGGATATCATTAATACTTTCACTATTCACATTAAGATTTTCGCCGTCATAAGTGCAGGCAATGCCTCCCTTGATCATCCACCTGTCATTAAGCATGTCATTATAGGTAGTATTGAAATAAAAATTCTTATCCTTAAGTTTTATCAGGTCGTCAGTGCCCGTATTATAATCAGTGTAGTATAAACTGCTTGCCGAACTGTTCAAAGAGCTGAACGTCTTTATCATGCCCTCTTTCCTAATCTTTTGCCTGAACATTATTGTCCCTCCTATACTTTCGGGCTCCTTTACCCAGTCAAGGCTATGATTTATAATCCTGAAATAAGGTGCAAGGTTAAAATAATCTGATGAAATGGTAACTGAAGTATTTTCCCATCTTTTTGTATGTGAAGCACCGCATCCCACTGATAAGAGCGATATGCCTGTAACGTCTTCTTCAGGCAACGCATTGGTGTTCAATATAAGCGCCGATGATAATGCCTGTCCGTATTCAGCAGAGTAACCGCCTGTGCTGAATATCATTCCGTTGAACAGGAAGGGAGAAAAGCGACCCCTCACGGGAATATCAGGTAATCCTGATGTATAGGGTGACCGGACAAGCATACCATCCATAAATGTCTTTGTTTCATAGCTGGCACCCCCTCTCACAAATAATCTTCCCGTCTCACCCACCGTCTGTGTTCCCGGAAGTGTATTAACCGCACCGTAAATATCACCCTCGGCATTTGCTGTTGTGACAATGTCAAGAGGCTTAAGAAGGACGGACTTCTTTTTGTCACTTGCCTCAAAAAATCCGGCGCTTATTACAGCAGCATCTATGGAGTTGCTGCTTTCCTTTAAAACTATATCAAATTTTTGAACAGTATTTTCTAAAACGATCTCTTCTTCGTAATTCACATATCCGATGAAGCTAACCATTAGAACCTGGCTGCCCGTAAGCCGTGTTTCCAGGGTGAACTCTCCCTTCCCGTCTGCTGTGCATCCTTCATAGGTATTTTTTAAATAAATATTGGCGCCGGTAAGGGGTTCGCCACTGCCGTTTGTGACCGTTCCTGAAATAAAAGACTGGCCCTCTGCTACGCCAAAAAATAAAAAAATCATAATATTTATCAGAAAATTCTTCATTGTCCTGTTTTTAATATCAGCGACAAATATCAGTTAATAAAGGAATCCCGGAAAAAATAAGTTGCCGGACTGTCGAAAAAGGGTGCTGAATTGTATAATTTTGGATTATGAAACGGAAGCTGGTCATAACAAAGGACGGATCCAATACGCTGTATGTGCCGGTGATGGATGAACATTACCATTCAGTATACGGCGCCCTGCAGGAGTCAAAACATGTGTTTATCAGTGAAGGATTAAATCGCTGCCCGGGGAAAAACATTGCCGTATTTGAAATCGGGTTCGGTACGGGACTTAATGCACTGCTTGCATACCTGGAATCTGTGTGCCGCAACATAAAAATAAATTACTACGCTATCGAAAATGATCCCCTTGACATGCAAATCATACATAAACTTAATTACCCTGAAATACTGAAACTGGATGAGTACGGCAGAAAGCTCTTTTATGACATGCATGCCGGCGAATGGAACAGAAAGCTGGATCTGCACAATAACTTCATTATCACTAAAATAAAAGACGACCTTACCCTATTTGCCATACCCTTCACATACGATGTTGTATTCTTTGATGCCTTTGCCCCTGAAAAACAGCCAGAGATGTGGGACAAAGAAATTTTCCGGAAGATTTATAACAATATGGCCACAGGCGGAATACTTACAACATATTCTGCCAAGGGTGAAGTTAAAAGGATAATTAAATCAAGCGGATTTAAGGTTGAAATTATCCAGGGGCCTCCCGGAAAAAGGGAAATGATAAGAGCCCGGAAACCATAAAAAATCAAGAGCCCGGAAACCATAAATGGCTGTCCGAAATCTGGCGTCCGCCGACCGTTAAAACACTTTTTGAACTTTATAAAATCCCGTGTGTTTAACTGTATACTAATTAACAGCAAATGTTAATAATCATTCATAAAAGAATTTGAATCATTTCATTTCTATTATAATCTTAATTTGTATTTTTACTAAACCAAGACAACTATGAAACAACTAAAAGAAGGAGACAAAGCTCCTGCGTTTGAAGGCAAAAACCAGGATGGTAAAACCATAAGGTTAAACGATTTAAAAGGTAAAAAGGTAGTTTTATATTTTTACCCCAAGGATGATACTCCCGGATGTACTGCAGAGGCATGTAACTTAAGGGATAACTATACCGAACTGGCTGAAAAGGGATTCGAAGTCATTGGTGTCAGTCCCGATACCGAGAAATCACATACAAAGTTCAGGGGTAAATACCAGATCCCATACAACCTGGTTTCAGACACTGAAAAGAAAATACTCAAAGAATACGGAGCATGGGGCCAAAAGAACATGTATGGAAAAATTGTTGAAGGCGTATTGCGGACAACATATATTATTAACGAGGAAGGAGTTATAGAAAAGGTATTTACAAAAGTTAATACTAAAGACCATGCCAGGCAGATTTTCGAGGGACTGGGGATAAACTAGCAATTAATCTTAAAAGCTTCAATAATGGCAAAAGAACAAACAGGCAACGAAATCCGGCAGCAAAAGCTCAAGGCACTGGAACTCACACTGGGAAAAATTGAAAAAGATTTTGGCAAAGGAGCAATAATGAAAATGGGAGACCGTGTTGTTGAAAATGTAGCGTCAATATCGTCAGGATCCATTTCCCTCGACCTGGCCCTGGGAATAGGAGGCTACCCCAGGGGAAGGGTCATTGAGATATTCGGACCCGAAGCGTCAGGTAAAACAACGCTGGCCATACATGCCATTGCTGAAGCTCAAAAAGCGGGAGGCATCGCGGCTTTTATAGATGCCGAGCATGCT
>Ga0315548_1004392_pt1 | contig 10186 bp, 10 predicted proteins | sample SalMarSW160110MG_2_FD_202540 | JGI IMG/M metagenome (GOLD analysis project Ga0315548, IMG submission 202540) | Salt marsh sediment microbial communities from the Plum Island Ecosystem LTER, Massachusetts, United States - Salt Marsh Sediment SW1601-110 ... | reverse complement strand
TTCTGCGACCTTTTCGACAATGCCCTTTCTGACTTCTGCTTCGAGTCCTCTGGTTCTCGCAATTGTTCTTGTTGAGACGGAAAAGGGCATGCCCTTCTCATGTCTTGCCTCCCATGCCTCGATGTCATCCTCTACTCTAATGGGAGAGACTCCTATTGCCTTCGCAAGTTCTGATTTATATTGGAATCCTGAATCTTCTCTACTTTCCCAGATTTCGTGGATAGCATTCTCTCTTTCAAGATCTGTTAGATCTTTTCTGTGCAAATTCTCAATAAGAGACTCTATTAGGACTCTTTCTTCATCTATCTCCTTAACTATGCAGGGAATCTTATGTAGTCCTGCTATCTGTGCGGCTCTCCATCGTCTTTCTCCTGCAATTATCTGATAATTAAAGCCATGCTGTCTCACTATTATTGGTTGAAGGATCTTGGCATCCTTTATTGAATCTGCAAGTTCTCTCAAGGATTCCTTTTCAAAACTTTCCCTTGGCTGAAATGGATTTGGTTGAATCTCTTTGACCGAGATCATTTTCAATTCCATAGTGATTCTCATCTTCCTTTCTTCTTTCTGGTATCCCAAGCTTTCTTCGCTGCTTCTTTCCTTTTTTGTCTTTTGCTCATGTCCTCTTTTTGGATGACTAGTTCTTGATCATTAATCTCGCTATCAAGAAACTCCCCTTCCGTCCATCCCAATGTCTTTATTTGCTTGGGAGGGATCGTGATGACCCATTTTGGATATTCTTTGTTTCCTACTTTCCGTGAGAGCTGTTTTTGAAGTCTCATTTTAGGCACCTAAATAGCTTATTAGAACGTTCTCATATTTAAGGAAAGAAGCCTATGACCTTGATTACTGATGGTCTTCCAGCTTACCATGATGCGTACAAGAAAGAGTTCTGGACTCTTCGTAATCCGAGAACCGAACATGTAAGACATATCAAACTGAAAGGCGATATGAACAACAACAAAATGGAAAGGTTGAACGGTGAAATCAGAGACCGAGAGAAAGTCATGAGAGGCTTAAAGACAAAGGATACACCAATGCTCAAGGGCTACCAAATCTTTCACAACTACATAAGACCACATCAAGGATTGAACGGTAAGACTTGCCTTACTAGGGGTTCAAGCTTTCGGATGTTTTTTAGCACATTGGTTTGGCTGAGGTCAAAGAGGTAGGCTGCCAACGTTGATGACACGTAGATGTGATAGTACACCAGCAACATGAGGAGTCGGTCTGTTAAGGAGAGTTTGAAGGGGTGGCCTGCGCCGAGTTCTCTTTTTCTGTCTGCTCGGAAAAGCCGTTTCTGCTCAAAGGCAGGGTGTCTCTCTTTTATCTTCAAGTTTAAGGCGTCAAATTCAGGCACTTCCAGTCCTGAAAACTGAACGTTTTTTAGACAATACGTCATAGTTCAGCATGCAAACAGCCCAAAAGCAAAATATTGCGCCTATAACCTAATAAAAGCTTCATTTCACAGCCAAAAAACCTAATTAAAACTAAGGTCTTATGTCTTATTCCAAAAACAAACGGGATCGATCATAATATAAAAAATAACAACTCATATATGAAACATGGGAGGTTTAGCATAACTTGTCTACAAAAGTCTCAACGCTTGTATTAGCTTCAAGCAAGTTAATCCCTAACAGCCCAGAAAAATTCAGGGGGAATATTGCCTCCAAATATTTAGACAACCCACTATTTCATCAACACTTACAAAACAGCAAATTAGCATATAGGTATCCGTTAATACATTACATAATACTACGTGGAAAAGCAATAATTTTTGGTATACAAGCAGGTGCAGATGAAGTGTCAAGGTTATTTAGTGAATTAGATGACATAACCATTGGAACTGAAAAATATCATATCCTAGATAAACGATTGAACACAAAAGTTCACATGTTTACGGTTACAGATTCACAGAAACAATACTATTTCGTTACGCCTTGGCTGGCATTAAACAAATCTAATTACCTGAAATACAAAGATATGAATTGGACCACACGAAAACAATTATTATCGCGGATACTCATAGGGAACATCCTTTCGGCAACAAAAGGGCTTGACATCAAAATAGATAAAAAAATTATTGCTGAAATACAACATGTTAAACCAGTTAATTGTAACATAAAGGGTAGTCCACTACTAGGGTTTTACGGACAATTCAAAATAAACTTTGATATGCCTCCATTATTCAGTATCGGTAAATCAGTATCCAGAGGGTTTGGGGTTATTTTGGAGGGTTAAAGATGCAGCTTGTTATAAACAATTTTGGTGCATATCTCAGAAAACATAAAGACATGTTCCTGATCATGCTAGATGAAAAAAATATTGAGGTACCCGTAATTAAAGTGGACAACATTTGGGTATCCACATCCGCTCTCGTTTCTACTGATGCTATCCATTGTGCAATGAAAAATAACATTGACATTGTATTTCTTGACAAGTATGGAAATCCATACGCTAGAATCTGGCACCCAAATTTAGGAAGCACACCATTGATTAGACGAAAACAACTAGAATCAAGTACAAACGCGAAAGGACTTAATTTGGTTAAAGAATGGACCAAAAAGAAACTTAAAAATCAAATTAACTTATTAAAGAAACTTAAAAAAACTAGACCTAAACAGCAAGAACAATTAGAATCCGTTATAGCACAACTTGAAACCTATTATCGGAAGATCAGTGAACTTGAGGGTAACGTTGAAGAAAACAGGCAAAGCATTCTTGGTCTTGAGGGGATCTCATCACGCATATACTTTGAGGCTCTTTCAGAAACTCTATCAAAGAAATGGAGATTCAACGGCAGAAGTAGAAGACCCGCAAAGGATCCATTTAATTGCACATTAAATTATGGTTACGGAGTCCTTTATAGCATAGTTGAAAGAGCTTGTATTCTAGCTGGACTGGACCCTTACGTTGGTTTCCTTCACACCGATGACTATAACAAAAAATCATTTGTTTTTGACGTCATAGAGCAATATAGAGGTCATGTTGACGAGACCGTGCTTTTTCTTTTCACGCGTAAAATGATGAAAGACAACTGTTTTGATCAGATAGAAGGGGGATATGTGCTAAATGATAATGGTAAGAAGATTTTAATGATCACTTTAAATGATCGCTTCGATAAACAAGTTATGTATCAACGAAAGAAAACGAAGTTGCGAAACATTATCCAGTCTAATTGTTACTGTATAGCAAATGAACTGACTGGAACGTGAATTCTTTGCTTGTTTGGGTCATATACGATATTAGCGACGACAATGTCAGAAATGCCGTAGCCAATCGATGTAAAGGTTATGGGTTATACAGGGTCCAGAAAAGCGCTTTCTTAGGTACATTGAATTCTAATCAGCAGGATTCTCTTGTTATTGAATGTCGTGATTTAATAGAGGAAACTGATTCAGTTTACGTTTTTCCTATGTGTGATAAATGTTTAAAACGAATACAATTACTGGGAAAAGATTTTGACCTTGAGCTTGTGAGGGATAAGCTTGGCGTCATGTTTCTCTGAAGAGTCAATTACAATTAGCGATGTAATTGAGTATCTTTTCTGTCCCAGATTCACCTATTTTATGCACTGTTTGGGAATACCTCAACATGAGGGGCACTTAATTAAAGTGCAGAAGGGCAGAGCGATTCATAAAAGCAGAGAAAAAACAAATCTTGGGTATCTAAGGAAACGATACGGAGTAACAGATAAACTCACTGGGATTTACCTGTGCTCAAAGAAATATCGAATTAGAGGGATTATGGATGAGGTGCTTTTTCTTGAAGATGGTTCAGTCGCTCCATTAGACTATAAATTCGCTAAATACCGTAACCGCGTCTTTAAAACTCATAAATATCAGTCCGCGTTGTATGGATTAATGATAGCAGAACACTTCAATCGCCCAGTTTATAGAGGCTATCTGTGTTATACCCGTAGCGGAAACAAGATTGTAGAGATACCGTTCAACGAGAAACTGTTTCAACAAGCTGAGGATATAATACGAAATATTTTTCACATTATTCAAAGGGAACAGTTCCCAGAGATAACAGGAAATAAGAAAAGATGCATTGATTGTTGTTACAAACGAATCTGTCCACATTGACGCAAAAATTTTTAAGCATTATTCACAGTTATTAAGAGCATCATGATTGAAGCCATCTATAATGTTGGTAATTATGTTCTGAATGAAAAACAGGTTAGTCTTGATGATGCTGAACAAGTAACTAAAATATTATGTGAAGACCCAAAAAGCTCGGATCTATATAAAACCATAATAACGATAGAGCTTAACAAAAAAGGCACAGATATAACTTTTATTCGAGTTGGAAACGAAAACTACTCGTCGGATAAAATATTTCGTTATCTTTACAGGCGCGGTGGTTCAAGTGGCGCAGACCTTTCACCAACCTGTAGATTAACAGAGCCTAAAAAAACGTTCAAAGGAAAATTTCTCAGATGGTTCAAAACCGACTTTTCTAACCCCGCCTACGGACTCACCGAAGAGGAACAAAATCTCCTAACCAACATTAAATCGTGTATTCGATCAAACAGCAAGCAAATACTTGAAGCCATTACCATCAAACATAACTCTCTTAAAAAAGAGCGGGAAAGTGGAATAATCACAATAATTCTTCAGGATAATGGTGAACAAAAATATCTTGGAGACATTTCTGCATTTGGGAAAATATTACATGCAAACGCGTTAGCAACTTATTTTCAAAAATTTAATAAAATCTCGAAATCAGAAAACGAGACATGTGCTATTTGTAGAGAAAAAAGGGCTGAAGTATACGGTTTTGTTTCCACTTATAATTTCTATACTGTTGATAAGCCAGGTATGGTGTCTGGTGGTTTCGATCAAAGCAAAGCTTGGAAAAACTATCCGGTATGCAAAGACTGCGCGTTAACTCTTGAAGAAGGAAAAAAATTTCTTGAAACTAATTCCAAGTTTAGATTTTATGGTTTTGATTATCTTTTGATTCCAAAGCCTCTTAATCCTGATGTAGATAGTGAAATCTACGAACAACTAAAAGCTTATCATAGGGAAGGACCACAGGTTCAATTAAACAAAGACTACAAAAAATTGTTGGGTGCAACAAACAGAGAAATACTCTATTATCTCTCAGATAAACCTAACACGTTCCACTGCAATATCTTGATTTATGTTGCGTCAAATAACGAGTTCAAGATTTTACGTTATATAGAAGGTGTTTTTCCGAATAGATTACTCGAACTCTTCGACGCAAAAAAGTTTGTTGATCAAAATCCAATTTTAAAATCATATAACGTCAAAGTTTATAAAAACGGAAAACCAGCAGGTGAAAAACCGCTGGAATTTAATTTCGGTTCATTTTGGTATTTCTTCGGGAAACGAAAGGATGAAGATAAGAGTTCATATTTCCTTGATATTGTGACTAATGTTTTCCAGAACGAAAGAGTCAGCTACAGGTTCTTTCTCAACGGTATAGTTAATCGTATGAGAAAACAGTTCGCGCAAGGTTACAGTACAAAGGAATCTGGTATGAGAGGTCTTTGTTCTTTGCTTTATCTCCAGCAATTAGACATTCTAGGTGATTATGATCACGGTGATACCATGAACGAAAATAAAATTCGTGAAATAGTGAATGATCCCCAACATGAGAGTAGCACACAAAAACTCCAAGCTATCTTTGATAGTTTCCCTGAATTCTTCAACATAAAATCTAAGCGTGCAGTCTTCACTGTAGGTGCCCTCGCACAACTCCTACTGAATATCCAATATACTGAAAGGGGTGCCACACCATTTAGGGCAAAACTTCAGGGGCTTCGATTAGATCAAAGAAAAGTTTCAGCGCTTCTTCCAGAAATACAGAACAAGTTTGAAGAATACAACAAAAACTATTATAGAGGATTGGAGAAACTCGCTAGCGAGTACTTAATTCAGGTTGGGAATGATTGGGGGCTATCCAAAGATGAGGTTAGTTTCTATTTCGTGTTGGGAATGAATTTGGCTAGTTGTTTAAAACAATCAAAAGAGGTGAAAAATGATGAGTGAAATAGTGTCTAACAGATCAGAAATAGTGTTCCTATATGATGTTAAGGATAATAATCCTAATGGGGATCCTCTGGATGAGAACAAGCCACGAATAGACGAAGAAACGATGTTAAACCTCGTTACTGATGTTCGATTGAAAAGAACAGTTCGTGACTATCTACATGATTTCCGTAACGAAGAAGTGTTCATTTTAGGTGTGAAAAAAGATGATAGTGGTACGCTTAAAACTAAAGAAGAACGCATGACCGATATGAAAATTGACTCGGCGGAAGATATGATCAATAAATGTATAGATATACGGTTATTTGGAGCAACAGCTGCTGTTAAAAAGAAGACTATTACGTTCACAGGGCCAGTCCAGTTCAAGATAGGGCGATCGCTTCATAAAGTGCAGCTTAAATTCATTAAGGGCACAACGGTTTCCCCCTCAGCACAAGATAAGAAGCAAGGTACTTTTACTGAAATGTATGTTCTTCCGTACAGTCTCATAGGGTTCTATGGAGTAATTAACGAGAACGCTGCTAAACACACTAAGCTTACAGATAGTGACGTCAATCTGCTTATGGATGCACTTTGGAACGGAACTAAAAACCTAATCAGCCGTTCTAAAGTTGGTCAGATGCCTAGGCTTCTACTGAAAATAAACTATAAAGAAAAAAACTATCACATAGGTGACCTTAACGCACTACTGGAGCTAAAGTCAGATATTAGAGACGAAGAAATTAGAGACGTTAAAGATTACGCTCTAGATGCAACCAAATTACTTGACGCTTTACAGATTAACAAAGACAAAGTAAAGGACATAGACCTCATTCTTGATGAACGGATAACATTCAAACGAGAAAGCGAGCAAATCGATCTGGCAAAAGAGCTTGGTAAACAAGGATTAACAGTGAATCAGCTTGATCTCTAATTGTGATGTATAATGGATAAAATTCTTGCTTTTGACCTCTGGGGAGACTATGCACACTTTAGGAAACATTATACCACAACGAGCCCCCTCACTTTTTCTATACCTCCAAGAACAACTTTATGCGGACTCTTAGCGGCAATCATCGGTCTAGATAAAACAGAGTATCTTCATTATTTTTCCGATAAAGAGGCTTCAATAGCAGTGCAATTACTAGATGATGTAAAAAAGATCACGTTAGCTGAAAATCTCATCGATACAAAAAAAGCAGGAAAAATGATGAACAGGATAAAACAGAGAACCCAGATTCGATTTGAGCTTCTAAAAGATCCAAAATACAGGATTTTCGTACATCACCAAGATGAATCCATTTACCTGAAACTCAAAGAAATGCTGAAAGCCCATAAAACAGTTTACACTCCCTGTCTAGGGTTAAGCGAATTATTAGCTAACTTCCAGTACATAAAAGAGTACCGTGCAGAGAAAGCTGAAACTGATTCTGAAATGGAGATTTTAACTGCTTTGCCTAAAAAGAACTTGATAGAGCTAAGTTTTCAGGATGGTTATGAGTATTTATCAGAGACTATGCCTCGGAACATGCTTCCAGATAGAACTGTCACTGAGTACATGCCTGTGATCTTTGAAAGAAAACATAACGCATTAAAAGCAAGGGTCAACCAATTCATCCGACTTGAAAACAATGAAGCCATCACTTTCCTTTAATCTACTGGCTCGTCCAGACAAACAACTTCGAGACCATCTCCAAAGAGTCTCAGAACTATGCAATAAACTGTGTATGGAACCTAAACTTAACCTTGAATCAATCAATCTTACACAAGATAAACTTGCAAAAACCCTTGAAATGATAGGATGGTGCCATGACTTTGGAAAAGCAACAACTTTTTTTCAGGAATATATCCATGAAACAGATGAACAAAAGAAAAGAAAGCTGAAAAACAGGAAAGAGACTCATCATGCTCTTATTTCTGCAGTATTTACATATCATGTCTTAAAAAAACAGTATTACACGTCTGATTCTCCTCTCGATGAAGTCATGCCTCTTATAGGCTATTTGGTAGTAAAAAGGCATCATGGGAACCTAAAAAACATCCTAAAAGATATTAGAGACCTTATCAACGATGAGGACAAACAAGATCTTTTGAAAAAACAACTTGATTCCATAACTGTTGAAACCGTAACTGAATTATACAAAGATGTCTTTGCTGAGCAGACATTCATCACATTCAAAGAAGGCTTTGATTCCATATTAGAGCAAATGATACAAAGCAACAGAAGTTTGTACAAATTCTTAAGACAAGGTAACCTATTTCCTGCGATTATAACCAGTTTCTGTTACTCAATCTTGCTGCAAGCAGACAAAGAGCATGCTTCAGGCATCACTGTGAAAAGGCACGAGCCAATTCCCGATAACATTGTAGACGTGTACCGGCAACTAAAAGACTTCAATACGCAAACCACGAATATTAACAAAATACGAAATAGCATATATCAAGAAACAACAAAATGTGTGGAATCGCTTGATCTTACCCAGAAAATATATTCTCTTAATGCTCCAACTGGAACTGGTAAAACGTTAACGGGATTATCGTTTGCAAATAAACTTGCGTCCAGACTTCGGCGTGAACAGGGCTTTAATCCCCGAATTTTTTATTGTATTTCCTTCATCAGCATCATTGATCAAAACTGTCAAGTGTTTGAGGAAGTGTTTGAAACGGTCACGGGGGAAAAGCCTACTAATGATCTTCTTTTGAAGCATCATCATTTAGCGGATACATATTATGTTACAGCTGAAAATGAGTTCGACCCCGAGGAGGGTCTGTTTCTTGTTGAAGGATGGAATTCTGAGGTTATAGTTACAACGTTTGTTCAACTTTTCCATACTTTATTCACAAACAGGAATCGGTCTTTACGGAAATATCATCGATTAGCTAACTCTATTATAATCCTTGATGAAGTTCAGTCGCTTCCCCACAAATATTGGTTGTTACTTCGTGAATATCTGAAAATGTTTTCAGCGTTGTTTAACACATACTTTGTTTTTATGACTGCTACACAGCCGTTTATTTTTCAGCCAGAAACTGAAATCAAAGAATTGTGTGCAAACAATGATCAATATTTCCGTCAGTTTGATCGGTTGGATCTTTTTCCATGTCTTGAACCTGTAACTCTAGATGTTTTTATGGAACAAGTATCCGCGGATATTGAAGCTAATCCTGAAAAAAGTTTTCTGATAATAATGAACACCATTAATAGTTCCCAGCAACTGTATCAGCACCTCCAGAAACGTATGGGTAAAAAAAATCTTGTTTATTTATCAACAATGATTTTTCCTAAGGAGCGGCTTGATCGTATAACCCAGATACGTAAAGGCGGAAAAAGAAAAATTATTGTTAGCACGCAACTTGTTGAAGCTGGTGTAGACCTTGATGTGGATGTTGTGTACCGCGATTTTGGTACGTTAGATTCTGTAGTGCAAGCATCTGGGCGATGTAACAGAAACTTTAACGAAAAACGCGGTTTAGTTAAACTCTTCAGGATAAAAGATGAACATCGCTTCTATTATAGCTACATTTATGGCGGAAACTCTATGCTTATCGATAAGACCCTGCAGGTTCTTGAGAAAAAAACGCTCATACCTGAACATGAATTTAAAGAAGTGGTTGAAAAGTATTACCAGTTAGTAAAGCACTCCATGAGCAACGATGAAGCAAACAAATTACTTGAAAATATTGCTCAACTTGAATTTGAAGAAATCCAACGCAACTTCAAACTTATAGCTGAAGACTACCCCAAGATCGATGTTTTCATAGAATATGACAATAAGGCTGTTAAGGTGTGGAAAGAGTTCCGGAGAATACAAGAAATTGCTGACCCGTCTGAGAAACGACGTGAATTCATGAGAATTAAGAAACAATTAAGGGACTATATTATTTCGGTCCCGGAGAAATTTAAAGAAACTGTAGGTTACAGGGATTCCATTGACATGGGTTATATCTCAAAGATAATTATTGAACAAACAGGAGTGTATGACAAACAATTAGGATTTCTGAAAGAAGGAGTCACAAATACGTTTATTGTGTAAATGTGTCACCTATTTATAAGGAACTTGATAAAAAGAGGTGATGAAAACTATGGCTCTGAAACAACCCCAAAAACAACTTAAAACATCAAAAGAAGCCGAAAAAACGTGCTGTCGGAGGATGAAATCCATTAAAACAAGGATTGAAACTACCTC
>Ga0315548_1004389_pt1 | contig 10189 bp, 7 predicted proteins | sample SalMarSW160110MG_2_FD_202540 | JGI IMG/M metagenome (GOLD analysis project Ga0315548, IMG submission 202540) | Salt marsh sediment microbial communities from the Plum Island Ecosystem LTER, Massachusetts, United States - Salt Marsh Sediment SW1601-110 ... | reverse complement strand
ACAGGTCTGTACCCCGATCATGCATACTTTGACGGCTCCCCTGCAGATCTGTGGAACAGAGGGCATAATAACTTTCGCTTTGATGCCTTTCGCGTTGCCATGAATATAGGAGTTGACTATCAATGGTTTGCCAGGGATAAATGGGCAGTAGAAGAGTGCAACAGGCTGCTTGACTTCTTCTATGCCCAGGGAACAGGCAAGTACGTTAACCAGTATACCCTGGACGGAAAACCGCTGTCAGGTTACCGGAGTACGGGACTGGTAGCTATGAATGCCGTTGCCAGCCTGGCAGCTACCGGCAGCAACAGGGTGGATTTTGTAAGGGAACTGTGGGAAATGCCCATCCCTGACGGATACGGACGTTATTATGACGGGATGCTATATATGTTTGCCCTCTTGCAGCTAAGCGGCAACTTCAAGGTTTATGAACTTACCGGCAGTCCGGTTACTGCCTGTGAATAAGCTCGTTTATTTCATCCAGATGCAGCTTAAAGTGCCGAAGATAGTCAATAACCATTGCTTTCAGTGATACTTTTTCATTCAGTCCTGACAGCCATACGTTGTTTAGCTTGCTTTCATTAATATTGCGTATAACATGCACAATATGGATATTGCTATGCTTCCATAGCTGTATGAGGCCTGTCCATTCCTCTGCCTCGTAGTTCTGTATGGCAATCCACCGGTCATTGTTGCCAAAATTTGCATAATCGGGGAAAATCAGCGGGCTCTGCTGATACTGCAGGTGGACAATACGGTGGGTATTGTTGGAGGCTGAATCCACCATGTGACCTAGAATCTGCTTGATACAACGATTCTGATTGTTGCGCCTGACAGTTATGACGTCTTCGGGAAGTGCTGACAGCTTTGGCTCCCACTCATCAATAAGGGATAAAAGCTCAGTGCATACCGGATCAAATTCTTTCATGAGCATATTGTTTTAGTTGCTTTATAAATATATGAAATATATAAAAAGGATTCCATATTAAAGACTTCAATATTAAATAATCATTATATTTATTCCTTATTAACATTCAGCTGCATATGCCATTCAGTTTGTACAACAAGCAGGCAAGGTTCGGAACATTTGAGGTTTTTGTAACTTCAATTTCGACAATACTGGGTGCAATACTCTTTTTACGCTTCGGATGGGCTATTGGCAATGTAGGATTCTGGAATACAATACTAATTATAGTACTGGGCCATCTTGTGGTGCTGCCCACTGCATTTGCAATAGCAGAAATAGCAACAAACCAGAGGGTGCTGGGCGGCGGCGCCTATTATATTATTTCACGCTCATTCGGATTCAACATAGGAGGCACGGTGGGCATAACATTATACCTCTCCCAGGCGATAAGTGTAGCTTTTTATATCATTGCATTTGCCGGCGCCTTTGAACCGCTAATAAATTTTATTAATAATTATATAGGACCCCGGTTCGGGAGGTTCATACCTGATGACCACCGTATAATAAGTCTGCCGGCCATGGCTTTGCTAACTGCCATAGCTCTGATAAGGGGTGCCAATATGGGAATGAAAGCACTCTACGTGGTGGCAGGTATTATCTTTCTGTCCGTTTTCCTGTTTTTCATCGGAACACCTGAGAGCTCACCCGAAAAAGTTGATTTTAGCTCTTCAATAGGTGATCACAAACCTTTTTTTTATGTGTTTGCAGTGCTGTTTCCTGCGTTTACCGGACTGGCGGCGGGACTGGGACTTTCGGGGGATTTGAAAAATCCCGGGCGTTCCATACCGGCAGGGACAATACTGGCAACGGTAATCGGACTGGTAATTTACGTTGGTGTAACCTATAAGCTTATAACATCAGCATCCCTCGAAAATATGGCGAATAATTATCTGATCATGCAGGACATAGCTTACTGGGGTCCAATAATTCCCATAGGGCTTGCCGCTGCGACAATATCGTCAGCTATAGGCTCCATACTTGTTGCCCCTCGCACACTCCAGGCCATAGGTGTTGATAACATAATGCCGAATAACTTTATAAACCGCTGGTTTGGCAAGGGTAAACAGGAGAACAATGAACCTTTTAATGCTACATTAATTACCGTCATAATAGCTTTCATTTTTATATATATAGGTGAACTTGACCTTGTAGCCCGCATTATATCGATGTTTTTCATGATTACCTATGGTGCCATATGCCTGATTTCCCTGCTTGAACATTTTGCTGCCGACCCTTCATACAGGCCCAGGTTCAGAACGCACTGGATTATATCACTTGTCGGCACCGTAATTTCTTTCTGGCTGATGTTTAAAATGAATACACCTATTGCTCTCCTGTCACTTGTTATCCTGGCTCTGATATACTTCTTTATTACTGCCAGCAAGAAAGAAGCAGGAGGATTCGGCAAGCTTTTCAGGGGTGTTATCTTCCAGTTAAGCAGGCAATTGCAAATCATAGTGCAAAGGTTTGACAAAGGGGAGCAGGATAAAAACTGGAGGCCTTTTGTCATATGTATATCGAGCGACACCTTTAAACGGCGCAGTGCATTTGACCTTCAGCGTTGGCTGTCCTTTAAATACGGGTTTGGCACATATATACATTTTATCGAAGGATACCTGTCAAAACAAACAAGAACCCAGTCACAAAAGATTCTTGACCGCCTGATAAAGCTGGCATCAGCAAGCAAAAACCGTGTCTACCTCGATACGATCATTTCTCCCTCATATACATCTGCCATAGCACAGGTTATACAGCTTTCAGGTATCTCAGGCAGGGGCAATAATATGATTTTGTTCGAGTTCAGCAGGTCAGAACCGGAGACGCTCAAAAGATCCCTTGACAATTATACACTTATTATATCAACAGGTTTTGACATTTGCGTATTAAACACATCATACAAAGGATTTGGCGATAAACGCGAAATTCATATATGGATCACATCTTACGACTATGAGAATGCAAACCTTATGATATTGCTCGGTTATATTATCCTTGGCCATCCCGAGTGGAGAAAAGGTCATATCAAAATATTCGCCATGTTTAAGGAATCGGAGATTAAGGAAAAGAGAGAATACCTGTTTTCATTAATCAGGTCGGGAAGACTTCCCATCTCCACAAAGAACGTTGAATTAATACCTACTGATGAGACAGTATCGGCAAAAGAGCTTATATCAAAAAAATCAATTGATGCAGACCTCACTATTGTGGGTTTCAGACATGAATCCGTAAAAATCAAGGGCCTTGAATTATTTACAGGATTCAATGAGGTGGGAAATATCCTGTTTGTGAGCTCGCAGCGCGAAAAAGAGATCAGCTGATATGTTTCCCGGTCTATGCCAGTGAGAATACAGCCGGGAATGCAAATACGACAATGACCGTCCATGCCATATAAACAGGAAGGTATCGCGATATTGTAAGTTCCACCTTTTCAATACCTTCATTCCTGAAGTTCACCCTGTACAAATCGATCATTATAAGCAGCAGGTTAATAAAAATTAAAATATTTGAACCAAGGACAGCAATCTTGTTCGGACTGATACCATATTCGCCGAGCCGGTAAAAAATTGCGGAAAGCGCAATCAGGTTTATTATTATAGTTACAATGGATAGAATAAATAATACAATCTTACTGAACTGCTTTCTTTTTGTTCTGGGTATTTCGGAAACCGAAAAAACAATAATCCCCGTTACACCGATCAGCATAAGATTGAAAACCAGCAAAAACTCCCTGTCATTGTATGGATCCCTGCTGGAGAAAGGTAATACAGCCAGGTATATCAGAAGAATTACAAGTACCAGCGGACTGAAAATACTGGCTATCACAGGAGCTATCCTGTTTGCAATGGCAGGGTATTTTTTAATGATAAAAGCTGTAACAACGGGTGCGGATACTATACCTGCAATAACTACATAATTCCCGTAAAAATTCTCCACATGTATGTCAATTGCGCCAAATAAGGCTATAGTGAAGCCTGTAAGGACCATTCCGGCAATAACTATTAAGGAGCCTATAGCAGCCAGGTCACCGTTATATTTTATATAGTCAACAACTTTTCGCTTATCCTTTATGCTGAAGTTGATATGAACCAGTCCGTATACACACCACATCAACAACGGCAGATGAAGGTATGCAAGGTTAAGTGAATGGCTCAGGGCATCGGAAGGTAAAAAATTTATGTACAGGGCAGGTATTAAGAACAATGATAGCAGCAGAATAATTCTGTTAGTCCTGATAGTCCTGTTTATCAGTATTTCATACAAAGAAAGGCCGAAGAATACTATTAGCCCCAAATTTTTCTCATAGAAATGAAAATCAGTTTCACTGATGCTAAATATTTTAGGTATTTCGGCAATAACGCTTGCAATGATGCAAACTGCAACCAGTATTGGAATATCAGACTGACGTGACCGGCCAATGCGGGTCGGCGGCTTATCATAATCCAGGCGCACCTTCCAGAACCAGGCAGCCTCATATTTTTCAATTTCCGGATATATATTTTCAAACCCCGATATAAAGGCCTCTTTATTCTCGCGATATAGCTTTTCCAGTATTTCCGGATGGTTTATATTTTTCTTTATTATCTGTTTCATATGATATTATACAACGGTAACCATCAGACCTTTATTGTATTAACCATCCTGATGACTGCGGCTGATTTCTACCTTGATTTTTCTATTGCCTGCAGGACATCACCAATAATGTCGTCTATATGTTCGAGTCCGACAGACACCCTTATTAGTCCGCCCGTTATATTTACAGCCTTTCTCTCCTCCTCGGTGAGCTTCGAATGTGTGGTTGTCCTGGGATGGGTAACTATGGTCCTTGTATCACCAAGATTCGATGTAATAGAAAGCAGCTCAAGAGCATCAATAAATCTTTTTGCCCTTTCCTCACCCCCTTTCAACTCGAACGTTACCAGTCCGCCCCCCATACGCATCTGTTTTCTCGCCAGCTCATATCTTTTGTAGGACGGGAGGAACGGATATTTTACCCATTCAACCTCGGGATTTTTTTCCAGAAACTTCGCAAGCTCAAAGGCATTCTGACAGTGCCGTTCGACCCTGAGAGCCAGTGTTTCTATGCTTTTGGACAGGATCCATGCATTGAAGGGCGACATGCAGGGTCCGGTTTGCCTTGCAGTAAACCTTATATCCCCTATGAACTCCTTGCTGCTCAGTACTGCTCCCCCTATTGTCCTTCCCTGTCCGTCAATGTGCTTGGTTGTCGAATGTGTGATAATATCGGCTCCGTATTTAACGGGCTGCTGAATGTAGGGAGTGGCAAATGTATTGTCAACGTTAAAAAGGAGATTATGTTTTTCAGCAATCCTTCCCAGCATTTCAAGATCAACAATGTCCAGTCCCGGATTGGAGGGACTTTCGGCAAAAATCATTTTGGTTGTTGGCAATATGTTCTTTTCCCATGCTCTGTCATCATCAATATCGATGTAGGTATGTGAAATTCCGAACCGCGGCAATACCCTGGTTATTATAAGATGTGTAGAAGTAAAAAGGTTGCGGCACGCCAGAAGATGATCACCAGCACTCAAATGGGCGGTAATGCTTAAATATATGGCAGCCATTCCCGAAGCAGTGGCTATACCGTCTTCTGCTTCCTCGAGTGCGCACAGCTTCATTATAAACTCATCGGTACTGGGATTGGAATATCTTGTATATATATGTCCCTCCTTCTCTTCTGCAAACAATGCCCTTGCCTCTTCTGCATTATCAAAAACAAAGCTTGATGTTGCATATATGGGCACGCTATGTTCTTTCTGAGGAGAAGACTTAAGCTGTGTTCTTACGGCCCTTGTTTCAAATTTAATTTCCTTTTTCATCTGAAAGAGTTTATTATTGAAATATTAATTTGTAAATAAGCAAAATAATAAATAATTTGTTGAATTTAAAACATATCTCCATATGACGGCAGAAAAAATAAGGGAACTACCCATTATAGGTATTCTCAGGGGGATAAAGGAAGTGCATCTGGAACCTCTTGTCGGCAGTGCAGTGGAATCGGGACTGAAATGTATTGAAATAACCATGAATACCGGTGATGCAGATAAGCTGATAAGGAGGACAATTGAAATGGCAGGTGATAACCTGGTAGTTGGCGCAGGCACTGTATGCAATATGAAAAATTTAAAGGAAGCATTGGATGCCGGTGCAACATTTATTGTTATGCCCATGGTTGAGGAAGAAATTATAAGCTGCTGTGTAAAGGGGGCTGTCCCTGTTTTTCCCGGGGCACTGACACCCACGGAAATATTCAGGGCATGGGATCTGGGGGCCACAATGGTAAAGGTCTTTCCTGTTTCGGTATTCGGACCGCGGTATTTCAGGGAAATAAAGGCTCCTTTTGGGAACATTGAACTTATGGCAACGGGAGGCGTCTCTTCAGACAACATTAGGGAGTATTTTGCCTGCGGTGCCTCGGCCGCTGCATTCGGTGCCAGCATTTTCAGGAAAGAGTGGATAGAAAACAATAATTACAGCGCTATACAGAAAGGCATAAAAGCAATGATCAGGGGATACAAAGACTGGAAATCGGAAACAACATAAAAACAATTATATGGATTTTTATTCATCATTTGACGAAAACATAAAAAAGAGTTACCTGCTGATGCTCATTAAAATAGAAGAAGCAGATAAGAAAATTGATATTAATGAAGAAGCTTTTATAGAGTATATTGCTGGCAAGCTGGGCCTTACCGAAAACGATATAAATGAAATAAGGCGGAATCCCGGCAAGTTTGAGTTTAAGCTTCCTGATAATGTGGATGACAGGCTCAGGATCTTTTACAGCCTCCTCTATATGATGGGCATTGACGGGGAGATTCAGGAACAGGAAAAGGAGATGTGCAGAAAACTGGGTTTCAGGCTTTGCATAAATCCTGTTCTTATGGACGACCTGATAGATATTATGGTCAGGAACCTTAATAAAAGAATACCTGAGGACCAGATGCTCAAAGCCGTGAAAAAGTATCTGAATTAGCTGATGAAGGTTTTTTAGTACTTTATTACCCTGACAACCCTGTTATTGTCAAGGTACCTGTCAACAATATCCTGCAGATCAGGATTATCATCATATGAACTTATATAGCCATCGACATCATCGGGGTGTCTTATCTGTATATCCCTGTCAATATAACCATAACCTGCAAATTTGCTTTTAATAATTTTAATTACTGAAAATTCATCTACGCTCCTTCCCTTGTCAATAATAATTGTATTGTTTCCTTCATCTTTCATATAACCTGAAAGTCCGCTTCTCCTTTTTCGGTTATAGCAGGGCTTCCTGTTTCTTACTTCCGCAGACTCTTTCAGAAGGGCAATAAGCTCACTGCCCGTAAGCTCATAACCAATATCAGCAATAAGACGGCGCATCTGTATGGCCCTTTTGCTACTGTTATTGTTAATATGAGATATAACACGCGACTTTATATTCCTGCTTTTACCAATGTACAGCACCTCACTGTTTTCATCATAAAAATAATAGAGTCCTGTTTCTTCAGGAAGGTCTCTTATCAAATCAATGCTTAATTCCGGATGCAAGTCATTATTCGAAAGCAGCCTGTTACTTAAAAGATCCAGTCCGCTGGTGTTATTAAGGTCGATAAGTATATCAAACAGCCTGGCTGTGGCATAGGCATCCCCTGCCGCCCTGTGCCTGTCCCTGATTTCTATCCCCAGCTCATTACATAAAGATCCTAGACTGTATGATTTAAGTCCGGGTACAAGCTTCCTGCTCAGCCTGACAGTGCAAAGCTGTTCCCTCTGGTACCTGTATCCGAGACTCCTGAACTCATTGCGGATAAAATTATAGTCAAAACCTGCATTATGTGCTACAAAAGTTCTGTTTTCCGTAAGCTCGACAATCCTGCGTGCCACTTCATAAAACTTTGGCGCGCCGTCTACCATTTCGTTGGTGATCCCTGTAAGTGCCGTTATATACCGGGGGATTTCCCTTTCGGGATTTACCAGTGTAATAAATGTGTCCGTGATTTTCTTTCCGTCATGTATAAGTATGGCTATCTCTGTGATCCTGTCGTACTCTGAGCTGCCGCCCGTGGTCTCTATATCTACAATGGCATACATAATGATGTAAAAGTATTGAAATAAATCTTAAAATATATAGCCTGATGTTAACCAAATATTAAAAACAATCTTTTTTATATTTCGTATATAGAACTATATTTGGAACTTTTTACTTCTATTGCATTTAATTCGTTGATAAATCGCATCATATGAAATTGAACAAAATAATCATTTTTTCTTTTTTATTATTTCTTCCATGCATCGCATCATACACACAGGGACTGGTAATTAATGAGGTTATGGCCTCAAATAATTCGACGCTTGTTGATGAAGACGGTGAGTATTGTGACTGGATTGAGATTTATAACGCCGGTGGCAGTCCGGTTAACCTTAACGGCTATGGCTTGTCGGATCAGTTGTATGATCCCTATATGTGGACTTTCCCTGATATCACACTGGACGCCGGCGGTTACCTTATAGTTTTTGCATCTGACAAAAACCGCAGTGATATCCCTGCTAACTATAATACAATAATAGACTGGGGGGACCAGTGGAAATACCGTTATGAAAACAGCCAGCCCACTGCTGACTGGAATGAAATTGGTTTTAGCGAGACCGGCTGGTATACCGGACCCAGTGGCTTTGGCTACGGTGATGACGATGACGCCACTGTTATTGAAAATGCGAGGACAGTTTATCTGAGGAAAACATTTAATATTACCGATGCATCGGCAATAACCTCAGCTATACTGCATATGGATTATGATGACGGCTTTGTAGCTTATATAAACGGAACGGAGATTGCACGTATGGCTATAGGTGAACCCGGCACCCCGACAACCTGGGAAATGTATACGGACTATGACCATGAGGCAAGGATATGCCAGGGGGGCAATCCCGAAAGGTTTAATATTAACCTGGGAGGCAGTTTGTTGCAGAATGGCACCAATGTACTTGCCATTGAAGTACATAATGTTTCGGCAGGATCCTCTGATTTTACGGCCATACCTTTCCTTACGATAGGCGGTCCCGATATTGCAGGGGGTTACGTACCGGAAATTCTTAACATTGTATATGAGACATACCTGCATACTAACTTTAAGATTAGGTCCGAAGGTGATTCAATTATACTTACCACTCCGGGTGGCACACGCATCAATGAACTGTTTACCGGAGAGATACCTGCTGACATTTCCAGGGGCAGAAAACCTGACGGTTCAGGCAACTGGTATTATTTTGATGAGCCGACACCAGGTCAGCCGAATACAACATTCGGTTACAGCGGAGTTGAAAATGATATGCCTGTCCTTTCTCACCAGGGCGGCGTGTATGCAAGTGCTATTAATCTAATAATGACCAGTGAAGGATTATATGATACTATATATTATACGCTTGATGGTTCTGTACCAGACAAATCTTCGAGCAGATATACAGGACCTTTGCATATATCGGGCACAACGCTCTTACGTGCCAGGCTGGTCAGGAATAACCAGATATCATCATCGGTATTGAGCTGCTCATACATATTTCCCGGCAGGGATTGTAAACTGCCGGTGATATCGGTTTTTACCGACCCTTATAACCTGTGGGATGAGAACTATGGGATTTATGCTACTGGAGACAATGCAGACTCGGAGTTCCCCTACTTTGGTGCCAATTTCTGGGAAGACTGGGAAAGGCCTGCCCATGTTGAGCTTTACGAGCCTGACGGCGGCCTGGGCTTCTCTATTGATGCCGGTATAAAAATTTTCGGCGGATGGAGCAGGGGCAATCCCCAGAAATCACTTTCAGTATTTGCACGTAATAAATATGGATATCCTGAAATTGAATACAGGGTCTTCAATGAGAAGCCTATATCCGAATTTGAGGCCCTTGTTTTCAGAAACTCCGGCAATGACTGGATGAACACAATGTTCAGGGACGGTATGATGACAAGCCTTGTCAGGCCCCTTGGAATTGACGTCCAGGCCTTCCGCCCTGCCATACTTTATCTTAACGGTTCTTACTGGGGCATACAAAATATAAGGGAAAAGGTTAACGAGCATTTCGTAGCCTCAAATCACAATATTGATGCCGACAGTGTTGACCTGCTGGAAAATAGCGGGAATGTTATTATAGGGAACGGACAGCACTATTATGACATGATAGATTTTGTTACAAACAATAGTCTTGCCAGTACCGCCAACT
>Ga0315548_1004384_pt1 | contig 10197 bp, 11 predicted proteins | sample SalMarSW160110MG_2_FD_202540 | JGI IMG/M metagenome (GOLD analysis project Ga0315548, IMG submission 202540) | Salt marsh sediment microbial communities from the Plum Island Ecosystem LTER, Massachusetts, United States - Salt Marsh Sediment SW1601-110 ... | reverse complement strand
GCCAGAATATGTACCAGCCTTGGGATTATACTCGGGTCTGTTTTTACGGTAAATCAGGTATCGGGGATTGGTTCTTTGCTTGTTACAGCTATCGGTTTGTTTTGCGGCGCATGAACTCCGCTGAAAATTATGGGAGGTGTATTTGAGGCTATAGGATATGCGCTTCCGTTTGCCCATGCTGTTGATGCCACACAGGAATTACTGTCAGGTTCAGGTTTTAGTACCATTTCTATAAATATCTTTGTTATTTTAATATATACAGTTTCATTATTTTTACTTGCAATTTTATCGTTTAGAGTGACGATGAAAAGAATATAAATAGTGGGATAAAAACATGAAGCAGGCAAACGCTGATTTGAAAAGATATCCAACTATAGGTGTATGCGGACTTGATTGCGGGTTATGCCCGAGATATTATACTGTTGGGCCTTCGAGATGTCCCGGATGTGGTGGCCCCGATTTCCTGGATAAACATCCATCATGTTCTTTCATAACCTGTTGCGTCAGGAAAAATAATCTCGAAGTCTGTGCGGAATGTCCGGATTTCCCGTGCCCCAAATTCAAAACTGATGAAGAATACCAGCAATTGGAAGGATCTTCTTCTTACCCTCCCTACAAGAAAGTTATGCTGAACCTTAATTTTATTAAGGAAAATGGAGTTGAGAAATTTGTGGAACAGCAGAACAAACGAATCAAATTTCTTGAGACAATGATTGACAATTATAATGACGGGAGATCGAGAAGCTTTTATTGCAGGGCAGCAGCTTTGTTTGATTTAGAGGATCTCGAAGAATCACTGGAAAAGGCAATTCAAAGAATAAAATCAGACAATATTAAACCTGATAATACAAAAATAAAAGCCATAATTCTCAGAGCCATACTTAATGAAATTGCCTTTAAAAAACGTATCTTTATTTAAGAATCTGGTTTCAATGAAGGATATTTGCAAGGACTCGATTATAAAAGAACTCGGACTAGTAATTCAGTTTCACGAGAACAAACTGACTTTTAAAGGAATAAAAAAACTGAAATCGACAGATTGAGTGAATAATTTGTTGATCAGATAATGATATTTAAATTTGATAATAAAAATACAGGAATCATGATTTATCAATTCAAGCCGGTTAAGTATGTCTTTTTAATTGTTCTATTCGGGATATTACAGAATGGATGCACAAAGAATGACTGGATCGTGCTTTTTGACGGCAAAACGATGGATGGCTGGGAACCATCAGAGAACAAGTCATCGTGGCAGATCGAGAACGGAGCATTTGTTACCATGGGCCCCAGGTCACACCTTTTCTACGTCGGGGACGTTGCCAACCACAATTTTAAAAACTTCGAGTTCTCGGCTGACGTAAAAACAGATTCCTGCTCTAATTCGGGTATATATTTCCATACCGAATACCAGGAATCGGGCTGGCCTGAAAAGGGCTATGAATGCCATGTGATTAATTCTTCCTGTCCGGCCACCGGGGGTGGCTATATTGAAAGGAAGATGACCGGTAGTTTGTATGCCATACGTAACCTTTACAAATCCCCTGTCCGCGATGGCGAGTGGTTTAATTATAGTGTTGTTGTACAGGGAAAGACTATCCGTACCTATATAAATGGAGACCTTATGGTCGAATATACTGAGCCTGAAAATCCGTTCCGGACAGAGGATAAAAAAGGACGGGTGCTTTCTTACGGCACATTTGCACTCGAGTGCCACGATCCGGACAGCAGGGTATATTATAAAAACATAAAGGTGAAACCTTTGCCTGATAATACACCGACAACAGGACAACCACCTGATGATTTGGATTACGAGGAAGTGTTGATTAATATTGCGGGTCAGAATATTCCTTTAATGGATTTACATGTTCACCTGAAAGAGGATTTGACAATTGATGGGGCGCTGGAACATGCCCGCAGATATGGCTTTACCTATGGCATAGCCTTTAATTGTGGACTGGGAATGGGATTTGAATCGGATGATTCATTGCGTGATTTCCTGTCTGCATACAGGAAACCTCCACAGACTTATCTTGCCATGCAGGCCGAGGGACGCGAATGGCAAGATATATTCCGGAAGGAGACAGTTGATATGTTCGATTATGTATTCACTGATGCCATGACATGGACAAATGATAAAGGTAAGAGAATGCGCCTGTGGATTAAAGAGGAAACGGAAGTTGGTGATCCTGAAAATTTCATGGATCAGCTTGTTGACAGGATAGTGGGCATGCTGGAAAATGAACCTGTTGATATTTATGTGAACGCGACATATCTGCCCGAAGAGATAAATGCCAGGTATGATGAGTTATGGACGGAAGAAAGAATGGATAAGGTCATCAATGCGCTTGTTGACAATAATGTGGCATTGGAAATCAGTGCCCGTTACATGATTCCAAGTGCAGATTTCATCAGGCGGGCTAAAAAAGCCGGCGTTAAATTTACCTTTGGCACGAATAATACCAGCTCAAAAGACCTTGGCAGACTGGAATATTGTATTGAGATGGTTAAAGAGTGCGGGTTATCGAGCAATGATTTCTGGTTTCCAAGCGAAAAACCTAATTGAAAATATATGGATATAACAATTAAACCTTTAACGCCAGACTTGATAAAGGACTTTTTGTTCTTCTTCGATAACATGACCTTTACGGAGCATCCTCACTGGTCTAAATGCTATTGTTTTTCATATCATTTTACAGGCACACGGGAGGAGTGGGTCAAAGAAAAGAACCGTGCTTCTGCAGTCAAGTTTATTAAGGAGCAAAAAATGAAGGGCTACCTCGCATTTTCCGACGGTAAACCTGTGGGCTGGTGCAACGCCAATGACAGATCAAACTACCAGAGACTAATGAAATATTATAACCTTGTGGATAATCCCAATGACAAAGTGTGTTCGATTGTCTGTTTTTTAATTCACCCCGATTTCAGGAGAAAGGGTATTGCTAGAAAAATGCTTCAACAGATTTGTGCTGACTATAAAAAACTGGATTATGATTATCTCGAGGCATACCCCGATAAAGGAGAATTATCAAGTGAGAAATATTTCAAGGGGCCGTTACGACTGTATAGTGAATTTGATTTCAAAATTGAGAAAGAGTATAAAGATTATATCGTAGTCAGGAAATTATTGCGCTAATTATACTATAAGAAAAAATGCCACAGCTTGTAAAAGGAGGCAAGTATATTTTCGGATGGACGGTTTTAAGGGATGATTTAAGGATAAGGATTCCGGATGAAACATATGATGAGTATAAGCTTATAAGGACAGACAAACTGATAATACTGTCGGGCAGCAAGTCCTCCGGCGGATTCAGCATTTGCAGTCCGCATTCAATCAGTAACCATAAACTGAGTAATAATGTATTCGGATTAATCGGGTACATAAAAGAATCGAACTCCTTCACCAGGGAGAGGCTGGAAATAGTAAGATCCGGAAAGAGGCTGATCAGCTGGACATCTTTGGATAAAGACAAGTATTTCATATTTTCAAAAGAACTTGTTAACTCTCTGGACCTGGAAATTGGCTGCAGACTTCTGGTTGGCAGAGGCAGTGGAATGGGTCCGGCTTTTATAAATAAAGGGATTATTTATAATGAAGCATTGAAACATAAAGATCTGCTCGAATATCAATAATCAGCTTTTTTGTATCTTGTCAAACTTAAAAATGGTAAAAATGAAGTCAAAGATTATATGTTGCTCTATACTTATTTATATTATTAGTTTTCTGATATTATTAATAAGCTGCAGCAAGGAAGAAGAAGAAAATCAGGTACCAAAGCCTCCGGGTTCAAATCAACCATCTCAATATGGCACTCCTTTCCCGGAAGTTCCGGAAACTCCTGACATTATTATGTATGAAATCAATGAAAGGGCATTCAGCGCATCCGGGGATTTTGCAGGCATCACAGAGCGCCTTGATTCAATTGAGTCTTTGGGCGTAAATGTGATCTGGCTTATGCCTGTTCATCCTGTAGGCGAGGTAAATTCAGTCAACTCTCCTTACTGTGTTAAGGATTATTTTGATATTAATCCTGAATACGGCAATTTATCGGACCTGCGGGAACTGGTACAGGAAGCGCACGACAGGGGAATGGCAGTAATACTCGATTGGGTGGCAAACCATACATCCTGGGACAATGACTGGATTTATAATGAATCGTGGTATACGCAGGATAATAACGGAGATATCATTCATCCGGCAGGGACCAACTGGGAAGATGTGGCTGATCTTAATTATGACAATTCCGAAATGCGCCTGGAGATGATTGAAGCGATGCAATACTGGATACTCGTTGCAAATGTTGACGGATACCGGTGTGATGCAGCAGATTTTGTACCATATTCATTCTGGAGTCAGGCAATAGATTCACTGCAAAATATACCTGGCCGGGAAATTATATTGTTAGCAGAAGGAGCACAGACCAGTCATTTCAATGCCGGTTTTCAAATGACCTTCGGATGGGATTTTTATAGTAAGAACAAGAGTGTGTTTATGAATAGTCAGCCAGCGACAGGCTTTTACCAGGTACACCAGAACGAATACAATAATGTGCCGGATGGAAAGCACAGGTTGCGTTTTACATCCAACCATGACGAATGTGCCTGGGATAATACACCACTTGTATTATTTGGAGGAAAAGAAGCCTCGATAGCAGCTTTTGTTATTACAGCATACATGGGTGGTGTACCGCTGGTTTATAACGGACAGGAAGTCGGTTGTCCGCTTAAACTGCCAATTTTCAGCAACTCACAGATTGACTGGTCCATTAACGCCGATATGTTTCATGAATACAAGAAGATTTTAAGTCTGCGCAATTCCAATACAGCACTATGCAGTGGGACGCTGGAAGATTTTTCAGATAAAGATATTGTTGCTTTTACCCGTGAGTCATCAGGCAATGAGGTTCTGGTCCTGGTTAATACTCGGGCCGAAACAAAAACCTTTGATTTACCTGCAGATTTTCATAATACAACATGGCAGGATGCTATTAACAGCACATCAGTTACATTAAATGATACCATGAGCTTCAATGCTTATGAATATTTTGTTTTTATAAAATGAAAAATACTCAACAGCATTGGTAACATATCCACAAAATAGAATACTATGGAACTGAAAGACATTGAATTACAATGGAAAAATATTTACAGGATTGGGGCTGTTTGTGTTTTTGCAGCAGCGCTTGTTATGATTACTGAGATTCTTTTGACAGCACATCCTGAAGGTGCCAGGATACCTTTAAATATTAGAGAGCTCTTTGAAATGTATGAAAGGAACTGGTTTATGGCAGATAACAGCTCTTTTGCATTACTGAAGCTGTCAGGCAAATATGAAATTGCATCAACGGAAAGCATAAAATCTTCATTGATTGCTGCCGGCGAAGCACTTTTTGTAAAAGGGGCAAGTCATACACCAGGCACATTTCCCGGATTTTTTATCAGTGAGCTGTCATGTATCCTGTTCTGTGTCATAATATTAAAGGGCAGGGTATTCAGTAAAATAACCGGAATTTTAGGAATTATAGGATTCTCATTCCTGTTTGTTTTTGAAGTGTGCTCATCATTTATTCCATCTTTATTCTATATCTCAATGATATTTGCTATGATTGGTGGCATCTCAACAATTACGTGGTATATACTGGTAGGGTTGAAACTACTCAGGGTATAAAGAATTGCAGCAGATCTGGATACCATATGAATAACCGGGAAAGATTACTGAAAGTAATGCACTGGGAACTGCCCGACTGTGTTCCTGTTTGTCCGGATATCTCGAACATGGTACCGGCAAGGCTGACAGGGAAGCCATTTTGGGATATTTATCTGTACCAGGATCCCCCGCTCTGGAAAGCATATATAGATGCAGTAAAATATTTTAATATTGACGGGGGATTTGAATTATACGAGTTTGGGGATTTATTCGAAGATGAAGAAGATAAGCGGGAAATAAGAATCGTATCCAGGGATGAAAACAGGATTATAACGCAGGACTTTTCAGAAAAGACAGGCGAATGGAGCAGGTTTGTTGTTGTACATACAAAAGATAATCCTCCTGCTACTGATATACTGCCTGTGCAGGTCGGATTAAATCCTGTTCCCCATACCTGGGAAGATATAAAAGGTGTTAAAGAATGGCCCACGGGCATGGAATTGTGGAAACTGATCAGGAAAGAAATGGGTGATTATGGAATTGTAGGTATGCCAAGCGGAGTGGAAACATTAATCCTTAAAAGGCCTGAGAATATTTATGAGTATTATGATAATCCACATAAATACTATGAAATAGGGGACAGGATGATTGAAAAGATGGAAAAAAGAATAAAGATTATATCTGCACTTGAAGAGAAACCGGACTTCCTTTTTTGCGGGGCATCGGGATCCCTTGTTTTTCAGTCTCCCGATATTTTCAGGGAGCTGGTCCTTCCTGCCCTGAAGAGAGTAACAGAGCTTGCGGCAGATATCGGAATTCCGACCCATGTGCATTCGTGCGGACCGGAAACGGAGCTTGTTAAAATTGCTGCAGAAGAAACCAGTCTGACTATTATTGATCCGCTGGAGATTCCACCCATGGGTGATTGCAATCTTGCAGAACTTAAAAGGCTTTACGGAGATAAAATAATCCTTAAAGGGAATCTTCATACAACATCAGTCATGCTGAAAGGTTCAAAAGCAAAGGTGATAGAAGCAAGCAAGAGAGCTATCGATGATGCGGCAAATGGCGGCGGCTTTATCCTGTCAACAGGAGACCAGTGCGGTAGAGATACACCGGACGAGAATATCTTTGCCATGGTCGAAACAGCAAGGACCTATGGCAGGTATTGACCGCAACGGGAAGTATCCTTATTGCTTAAACTGATTTTCATATATTTGTAAGTACGGATAACCCTGATTTGAATACCAGGTGTATGATTTTAAACTGATAACTTCGATATTTAAATTAAAAAATAAAAAATGATGAAAAAATACCTTTCATTGGCAGATATGCTGGTAATTACAATAACTTTCATGTTATTTATAATTGCCTTGTTTGTAAAAGGATTAACTCATGATATATTACTGGAGGCAGGTGTATTATTAGTATCAATCAAGATTATTATGATGAGTTATAAGAATATATTATCAGTTAATACGATACTGAAGGAATTGAATGAAATAAAGGAAACCCTGTCGGAAATAAAAACAAATAAATAAGGGAATGAGATTTTTTATATTAATCTTTATAGTTGCTTGTTCCTGCATGAATACGGGCAATGAAGGGAACAAAGATTCAAAGGCGATTGACAATGATAAGTCACTGATTAGGTTAAACATAAATGATATAAATAATATCGAACTCATACTGTCAAGAGGTGCTTTTCATTACGACAGATTTGAGCTGAAAGGGGATGAGCTACGGTATATTCCTTCAGAAAATAAAGCATTGAGTAACCATCCCGAATACATGGAAGAATCGGTGGTAATGCTTGAAGATAGTGTGGTACTTGGCATTATAAACAAACTGATTGATAGTAATGTATTTGAATTTGACAGTGTTTATCCTGCTGTGGAAACTGACAGTGCAGGAGGCATGATGGAATTTACATGTAACAGTTCACTGGAGGTGAAGCTTAAAATTTATGATAAGACCGTACAGATTAAATGTCATGATTATCAGAAAGGATGTCCGGCTGTACTGACCGATTTGGAAGAAGAGTTAATTAGGTTGCATGGCAGAAACCTGATAAGAAGAGTATTACCAGGGTAAGTATATTAATAAACAAATGGCAATAACAGTTATGAAAATAAAAACAAGTGTCATAATAATTACAGTGCTCCTATTCTTAACTGGTTGCGGGAAGAAGCCTGCAATTCAGGAACCGGTAAGGCTGACAATTGATCAGGCTAATAACCTTGCAGAATTGCCGCTGGCCTGCCTGCAAAACGAATATCCCAATAAGCCGGGACAAACTTTAGGAACAAAAGAAGATATAAAAGAGCCGCACGGGTTGCATCCGGCATTCTATGGCTGTTTTGACTGGCACTCTGCAGTCCACGGCCACTGGTCGCTTGTTAAGCTGCTGAAAGAATTTCCTCTGTTGAATAATGCCGGGCTGATCAGGCTTAAGCTCAGGGAAAATATATCAAGTGAAAATGTCCGGAAAGAGGTGGCTTATTTCCGGGTAGAATATAATAAGACCTATGAAAGAACCTATGGCTGGGCCTGGCTGCTCAAGCTGGCCGAAGAACTGCATACCTGGGATGATCCATTGGCCCGCGAACTGGAGAATAATCTTCAGCCCCTGACAGATATTATCGTTCAGAAATATATAGATTTTCTGCCCAGGCTAAATTATCCTGTCAGGGTAGGTGAACATGAAAATACTGCTTTCGGATTATCATTCGCCTGGGATTATGCCAATACAACCGGACATAAAGAATTAAAATCCGTCATTGAATCCAGGGCAAAGGAATTTTATTTTAACGATGCTAATTGTCCGCTTGACTGGGAACCCGGGGGATATGACTTCTTATCACCATGCTTTGAGGAAATAGACCTTATGAGAAGAGTACTGAACAAAGATGAATTTGGCAGGTGGATAAATAATTTTGCGCCACAGCTTAAATCCAAAGACTTTGAGATAGAAACGGGAGAAGTGAGTGACCGGACAGACGGCAAGTTGGTGCACCTGGACGGACTTAATTTCAGCAGGGCATGGGTATTATACGGACTGGCAGCCCAGTATCCCGAATACAGGCACCTGGTAAACATTGCAAATGAACATGTCAGGTATTCCCTTCCTAATCTCATGGATGATACTTATGAAGGAGGTCACTGGCTGGGCTCTTTTGCAATTTATGCACTTGGCAATATTCAGGCTCCTGCAGACCCGGAACAGGAGTATAAAGCTTATGCGCTCAAAGAGTCGGACAGGGTTATTTCCAGGGCCGGGTACATGGATAAGATGTATGGCTTCTGGCTTGGGCAGTGTATTGCAAACTGGACCGGACTGGTAACGGAAATGGACAAGATCGGTAACATCGGCGAGATTAAGACAGGGGACTTTTATACCAGGTCAGACTGGGGAAAGCCCGACCAGCCAAGTATCTGGGGGGGAGGTAAACCAAGCGATATATCTCCAACGATAGATTTTGTTTTTGAGGACGAAGGCGGCGTATGGGGTGCAGACGATGACACGGACATTGAATATATGTACCAGCATCTTTTATATACCAATAAAACAAGCGTTTTAACAGGCCGGCAGATAAGAGACGGGTGGCTAAAGCATATAAAGGCAGATGAGGAGAATTTTTTGTGGGTATCAAACCAGAAAGCATTTGATCTAATGAAGAAGGGATTGGTGCCTCCCCAGACAAGTGATCCTGACAGGAATCCGGATTATGAAATGATAGATGCACAACTTACGACAGAAATCTTTGGCTTGTTTGCCCCGTGCCGTCCCGATATTGCATTGAAAATGGCATACCTTCCAATACGCACGACAGCAAGGGAAAATGCGGCATGGATTTCAGAATTCTACGTAATAATGCATTCACTGGCATCATGTGTTGATGAAAACATGTCAATGAAAGATAAGATACTCTGGATGGCTGATATGGCACGGCAACGTCTGCTTGATAATTCTTATTCTGCCGGGATGTACGATTTTGTCAAAGCAAGATACATCGCCGGTGTACCCTGGGAGCAGGTCAGGGATGAAATTTATCTGAGGTACCAGGTTAACCAGGAAGATGGCTATAATATAACATCGAGAGGAATGGAATGCAATGGCTGCTTTGCAGCAGGAATTAATTTTGCTTCAAGCATAGTGAGCCTCTTATACGGTGAGGGCGACATAAAAGAAACCATCAAAATCGGTACACTGGCCGGCTGGGATTCCGATAATCCGACAGCTACATGGGGCGGACTCCTTGGTTTCATGATAGGCAGGGAAGGAGTAGAAACTGCTTTTAACAAGAAGTTTGCAGAAAAATATAATATACACAGAACACGGCAGAACTTTCCCGGTAACGGCATAGATACATTCAGTGAAATGGCAAGACGAGGCATTTATATCATCGACCGGGTAGTACAGGAAGAAATGAGTGGAGGAGTTGACCTTCAAAATAATATCTGGTACATTCCTGATAGCGGATTAAATATTGCTCCGGCCGAATAAAATGCTAACTGTTGATACATAAAAAATAATTTTAGCAAGTTTTTTG
>Ga0315548_1004381_pt1 | contig 10199 bp, 12 predicted proteins | sample SalMarSW160110MG_2_FD_202540 | JGI IMG/M metagenome (GOLD analysis project Ga0315548, IMG submission 202540) | Salt marsh sediment microbial communities from the Plum Island Ecosystem LTER, Massachusetts, United States - Salt Marsh Sediment SW1601-110 ... | reverse complement strand
CAGGCGATAGTGCTATAATTACCCTGAAGCTAGAAGGAGAGGATTTTGCAATGTCATCAACTGAGGAACTAATCGAAGAATATAAGAAAAAGAGAGCCAAAATTGAACAGATGGCCTCCCCGGAGGCCATCGAGAAGCGCCACCAGAAGGGCCAGTGGACGGCCCGCGAGAGAATCGACTATTTCTTCGACAAGGGCACCTTCAACGAGCTGGGGCTGTTCGTCAAGCACCGCACCATCCACTTCGGCATGGACAAGGCGGAGGTACCGGCGGAAGGGGTGGTAACCGGCTACGGGCTGGTCAACGGCCGGCCGGTGGTCGCCTTCTCCGAAGACTTCATGGCCATGGCCGGGACCTTCGGCGAATACCACGGCCTCAAGGAAATCCGGGCCATCGACTTCGCCAAGGAGATGGGCTGGCCGCTGGTCGGCCTTAACGACTCCGGCGGCGCCCGCCTCCAGGAAGGCATGGACACCCTGGAAATGTACGGCAACCTGTTCAAAGCCCAGATACGGGCTTCCGGCATCATCCCCCAGATAGCCGTGCTGATGGGCCCCTGCCTGGGCGGGCAGGCCTATCACCCCATCATGCAGGACTTCATCATCCAGTGCAAGGAAACCGGATTTATGGGCATCGCCGGCCCGGCCTTCGTCAAGACCCAGCTGGGGGAGGAAATCTCCCTGCAGGAGCTCTCCGGCTGGAAGGCGCACGCTGTCAAGTCCGGCCAGACCCACATCGTCGCCGCCGACGATAAGGACGCCCTGGACAAGACCAAGGAGCTGCTGGCGCTGTTCCCCTCCAATAACAAGGAGATGCCGCCCCGCGTTGAGTGCCAGGACGACCCGGAGCGCCTCTGCCCCGAGCTGGACAGCATCATCCCCCATCCACCCCTACGATATGTATAAAGTCATCAAAGCCGTCGTCGACGACGGCTATTTCTACGAGATATTTAAGGACCACGCCAAGAGCGTTATTACCGGTTTCGCCCGCTTCAACGGCCGCCCGGTGGGCATCTGGTCCAACCAGCCGATGTGGGCGGCGGGCACTATAGACTGCGACGCCGCCGATAAAGGGGCCCGCTTCGCCCGCTTCTGCGACCTGTTCAACATCCCCATCGTCACCCTGGGCGACTGCCCCGGCTACATGATAGGCTCCGAGCAGGACTGGAAAGGCATCCTGCGCCACGGCGCCAAGCTGCTCTTCGCCTGGGCCGACGCCACCGTGCCCCTGATTTCGATTATCCTGCGCAAGTCCTACGCCGGCGCCCACTACGGTATGCTGGACAAGGGCATCGGTGCCGACCTGGTCTTTGCCTGGCCCACCGCCCGGGTCACCATCGTCGGTGCCGAGACCGCCGCCAGCGTCATCTTCGCCAAGGAAATCAAGCAGTCGGAGAACCCCGAAGAGACGGCCGCCCAGCGAATCAAGGAATACAGCGATATCTACGAGAACCCCTACAAGGGGGCCGAGCGCGGCTACATCGACGATGTCATCATGCCCAGCGATACCCGCAAGGTAATAAACCGCTCGCTGGATATTCTGGAAAACAAGGACAAGGACAGCAAGGCATTCCTGTCCCGGCCATGGCGTAAGTACTCAAATATAAATCTATAGGCTACAGGCAGGCTGTTACGGATATTATACCGGCCATAGACATCAGAGACGGCAAGTGCGTTCGCCTCTACCAGGGCGATTATGAGCAGGAGACGGTATTCTCCGACGACCCGGTAGAGGTCGCCCTGGAGTGGCAGTCGATGGGAGCGCCCCGCCTCCATATCGTTGACCTCGACGGCGCCGCCAGGGGAGAGGTCTCTAACCTCGATATCATCACCGAGATAGCCAAGGCGGTGCTAATCCCCACCCAACTCGGCGGCGGTATCCGCCAGCTGGAAACGGTGGAGCAGATGCTCAAAGCCGGCATCGACCGGGTAATCTTAGGCACCGCCGCCCTGGAAGACCCCAGCTTGGTCGAGCAGGCCTGCCGCAAGTACCGGGAATCCATTATCGTCAGCATCGACGCCCGCCAGGGCTACCTGGCCAGCCGCGGCTGGCGCCGCGATACCGGCCGCCAGGCGGTAGAAGTGGCCCAGTTCATGGTGGGGGTCGGCGTCAGGCGCTTCATCTATACCGATATTGACCGTGACGGCACCCTCACCGAGCCCAACTTCTCGGCCACCGCCGAGCTGATTAACTCGGTCAAAGCCCCGGTCATCGCCGCCGGCGGTATCTCGTCGATAAACCACCTCAAGATGCTCCAGTCATTAGGCGCCGAAGGCGCCATCGTCGGCAAGGCGCTCTATACCGAAGACATTAACCTCAAACAGGCACTTGACGCCATCAGCCGGTAACTAAGCCTCCCCCATTTTTATCTTATCCCGCCCGCCGCCCTTTAATGTAAAAGGGCTAAAGCCCTTTTTATCCCCCCAAAAAGGTTTCGCCTTTAAGACAAAATTGATATGGGGTGTCTAATAGGGGCGTAAATTACCTTGTAATGTTAATCCGTTATCCAGCCTTGTTAGCAATATTTCTAGAGCTATCAGTATTTGAATATTTTATCTATCTCTGTTTTAAAATCAAACTCTTTATTGAAATCTGAATAAATAGCTTGTAGCTCAATATCACTCTTGTTCATTTCTCCACTTTTAGCCGCATTCTTCAAGTGTGTATAAAGCTCAACTTTATCGTCTTTTAATGCTGCAATGGTTGCTAATCTTTTACTAGATGTAGCTCTCTCTTCTAGTTTCCCTATCTCCGTTGTGAACTGCTCTTGCATACCCAACATCTTCAATAATTTACAAAAGAGACTATCCAAGTCATATCTCGCCTCTTCGCTGCCTTTTTCTATTATTGTAGAATATGGACATAACCTTGTAGCAGGTAGAAACTCTCGTTGTAAAAGTTCTCTGTTAATACAATCGATTAACGTTGCGTCTGCGTCTGCCAAATCTTCCTTAAACCATTTGCGCCAACAATTCTGTACAAGAATTACTCCACCAGCTATAATCTCAGAATAGCCCTGCATAAAGTAATCCCCTCTCACAACTAATCGTTCACCTATCTTTACCTTATTGTAAGCAGGTAATTCTATAACATTTTTCAGATAACGTTTATTAACTATTCCATTGTTATGTGCTAAAATATTTCTTCTCTGGCATGCCTCATTAATCAGCCCCCAATTTATTATTTTATCCTCTGTCCTAATTTCTAATTTATCCTCGAAGAACATTTTTTGGTTGTTGAAGTTCTTAAAAAGCACTGATTCTACTTTTTTGTCTATCAAAATTTGTATCGCTTCTTTTATATCATCACATTGTTTTAACTCTCCGAGATTTAAAACCATATCATCATTTAAAGCTTTAGGATACTTTTCGTAATAACAATGGAGAATGTCTGATATTAGGAAATCAAGATTAGCTATCATAATCATAAATGAGCTCCTTAAGAGTAAACCCATGTGTAGCTCATTATCCAATACTACCTTCGCTCCAGCATAATTATATTTTTTAACCAAACTAATTATTCCATTTGCTGCATATGATAATTTTTCCTTTTTTATGCTTCCTTTTTTTGCAGGTTTTTCATCTCCTTTAGTCGAAATAGTAAAATCACTTAATAAATCAATTATTTCATTTTTTATTTCTTCTACGGTCTTTTGTGCTTTCTCATCATGTTCGACAGCTATTGGCCCAAGATTAGATATAAAATACTTAATGCCATACATGGCTATTCTAAAGTTCAAATCTATTTTTTCCATAGCGCTGAAATCTTTTTCTTTTACATTCGTTGCAGACATCTTATACACCTCCTTTCTAAGAATAAACCTTTTGATTTATTTTATCACTTACTAAACAATGCTGACACATTCAGCTATGCCCGCAATTATTTATATTGTGTATTTGCTTGTTCAACTTGGAATTAAGACCCTTAGAGCGCCGGTTTAAAAAGGGGAGAGGTTGATTAAAACCTTTTCTTGACATCGAAGGGTGGGACGCAATACGCACGCCAAAAAACAGGCAAAAACCCCCCACATGTTATATAATGGGGAAAATGCTAAAAGACATTAAATACAACAAAGACGGGCTAGTCCCCGCCATCGCCCAGGACGCCGACACCGGCGAAGTCCTGATGCTGGCCTACATGAACGAGGAAGCCCTCCGACGGACACTGGACAGCGGCGAGGCCTGGTTCTACAGCCGCAGCCGCCGGGAACTCTGGCACAAAGGCGCCACCTCGGGCAGCATCATCACCGTCCGCGAAGTCTGGAAAGACTGCGACAGCGACACCATCCTCATCAAAGGCAAAGCCGCCGGCCCCGTCTGCCACACCGGCAACCCCACCTGCTTCTTCCAGGAGCTGACTAAAGAGGACATAGAACCCTAGAAATTAACATAACGGGGCGACCAGAACAAATAACCCCTACCCCAAACCCACGATGCAGTTAACATAACCAGAAAAACAACCCCCACGCCTGCCCACTCTCGATTTGTTTCCCTGGAAAAAAGAGGCTTATGTCGCCTCCTCCTGGTCAAGCTCCACCGCCCTACCCAGCGCCGCCAGGGCAACCTCAAGCTGGCCGTCATCAGGCTCCCGGGTAGTCAACGCCTGCAGCAACAGTCCCGGAGCGGCTATCGCCTTGACCACCGGGTTGTCGGCGTGATTGGCGCTAAAGTAGATAACCTCATAGCCCAGGCCGGCAATAACCGGAATAAGCAGTATCCGCGACAGTACCAGCAGCCCCAACCCCGGTAAACCCACCAGGGCAAAAACTATGATGGCTATAATCAGCACGACGAACAGGAAGCTGGTGCCGCAACGACGGTGGGCAGTACCGTATCTCTTGACGGCTTCTACCTCCAGAGGGACGCCGGCTTCGTAGGCATTTATCGACTTATGCTCGGCGCCATGATAAGCGAAATACCGCTTGATATCGGGCACCATAGAGATTAAGCTCAGGTAAATAACGAAGATAGCCACCCTGATTAAGCCCTCCACCAGGCTAAAAACAAACGCCGAAGCGAGATAGGGCTTAATAAGGTTAGCCAGGAAAAGGGGCGCCATAAAGAAAAGGACAACCGCCACCGCCACTGAAACGGCCAACAGCAGCCAGACGAACCACCCGGAAATCTCCGCCTCTTCCTCCTCCAGAGAAACATTAGCCGAATAGAGCAGGCTCCTGATACCCAAAACCAGAACCTCAACCAGAACAATGATGCCCCGGATTAAGGGGGTTCTCCTCAGCCTGCCGGAATAGAAACCCGCCAGCAACTGAGTATCTAAAGCCAGCCCGCCACCGGGGCGGCGCACGGCGGTAACCATTGCCTTCTGCCCACGCATCATCACCCCCTCCATAACCGCCTGACCGCCATAATAAAATTTCTTAGCCATAATAAAAAAGGAGCGGCTTATCTGCCCGCTCCTCCCTTGTTAAAATATTAGTCTAACCCTCCAACTTGTAGCGCCGCTTAAATCGCTCCACTCGCCCCAGAGTATCTACCACCCGCTGCTCACCGGTGTAAAAGGGGTGACACTTACTGCATAGCTCAACCTTTAATGTCTTCTTGGTAGAGCCGGTGGTAAAGGTATTGCCACAGGCACAGATTATTTTGGCATCAGTATAATACTCGGGATGAATCTTGGGCTTCATAACATTTAGTTAGCGTATACGCTAACCTTCCTCCTATTGTTGCTGGTCGGCTCAAATTTAACCACGCCGTCAATAAGGGCATAAAGGGTGTAGTCCTTGCCCACTCCGACGTTATCGCCGGGGTGAATGCGGGTGCCCCGCTGCCGAACTATGATAGTACCGGCTTGCACATACTGACCAGCGTACCTCTTGACTCCCAGCCGTTTTGACTCACTGTCACGACCCAGGCGACTGGTGCCACCACCCTTCTTATGCGCCACTTTCGGTCACCTCTTTCTTGCGCCGCCTGGTCTTTTTGGCCGGCTTAGCCTCGGCTACCCCCGGCCCAACTATCCTATCAATAACCAGCCTCGTATACTGCTGTCGGTGTCCCGTCTTCTTGCGGTAACGCACCTTGGGCTTATACTTAAAGACGATAACCTTCTTACCTTTGCCTGACCCTTTAGAGGTGGCAACTACCTTGGCCCCGTCAACGGTAGGCGTACCGATGGTTACCTGGTCACCGTCGGCGATGAGCAATACCCTATCCAGTTCCACGGTATCACCCTCCGCTGCATCCAGGCGCTCCACATCTATAGTCTGACCAAGGTCTACCCGGTACTGCTTACCCCCGGTCTCAATAATAGCGTAAATCTCTTTCCTCCCAAACAGGCTATTGTAGCAATTGCCATAGCTAGGTGTCAAGCGCCAGCTTCCGCCACAGTTCTCTTACCCTTGCTCCCAGCTCATCGAGGCTACAATCAGTATCAATAATCACGTCAGCTCGCTTGGTTCGCTCCTCAGATGACAGCTGGGAACGGATCCGAGCCCGTATCTGCTCTTCAGAAATCCCACCCCTTTCTTTCAACCGCTTGAGCACCGTGGCCTCGGGGGCTACGGTAACCCAGACCTCATCTACCTCATCAGATAAAGAAGGCTCGCCGGCTCTCAGGGAAAGAGGCACCTCAACCAAGAGAGGGACTTCTAGCACCAATAACTTTACTCCCTGCCGCCGATATTCCTCAATCTCAGCCTTTACCCAGTTACGTATCCGGGGGTGCATTATCTCGTTTAGCTGATCTCGAGCCTCGGGGTTGGCAAAGACTATCTCCCCCAGCTTGTCGCGGTCAACCTCGCCTTGCGGGGTAAGAATCTGCCGGCCAAAGACAGCCACCACCTCCCGCCAAGCCTCAGTATCAGGCTTAAATAGCTTATGCCCGACCTTATCAGTGTTGATAACGACCGCCCCCAACTCCACCAAGAACCGAGAAACGGTGCTCTTACCACTACCAATACCGCCGGTAAGACCTATAACCTTCATCCCACCAAGTCTAGCTTTTGACGGCTAGACAGTCAAGGCATTTTTACGATGTAACTATGGGGTGTGATTGACTCTAGTTGAGTGATATAATTAGAAAAAGGAGCATTATGCACCAGGCAATGCTCTATGAGAAGCTGCCGAACTCCAGGGTGAGGTGCGGCACCTGCCAGTGGCGCTGCAATATAGCTCCAGGCAAGTTTGGCGTCTGCCGTGTTTATCAGAACCGTGATGGTACCCTGTATAATCTGAACTATGCCAAGGCGTCATCGGTAGCCGTTGACCCTATTGAAAAGAAACCGCTATTCCACTTTTTCCCCGGTAGCCTGGCTTTATCTATAGGAGGCTGGGGCTGCAACTTCCACTGCCAGGACTGCCAGAATTGGGAAATATCCTGCCCGGTGAACAACGAGCCCTGGCTTAATTCCCAGGAGGTTCCGCCTGAGACAGCCGTGGCACTGGCTAGAGAGAACAACTGCCAGGGTATCGCCTGGACATACAACGAGCCCAGTATCTGGTTCGAATACACCTTTGACTCGGCCAAGCTAGCCAAAAAAAATAACCTTTATACCGTCTATGTGACCAATGGCTACCTTACCCCTGAGGCACTGGATACCATCGGCCCTTACCTTGATGCTTGGCGAGTTGATATCAAGGGTTTCACCGACTCCCTCTACCAAAAGCTGGCTAAGATAAGCCACTGGCGAGGGATACTTGAGGTTGCCTCGCGGGCCAAAAACAAGTGGAGCATGCACGTTGAAGTAGTTACCAACATCATACCTACCATGAACGACGATGATAAGCAACTTAAGGACATAGCCAGCTGGATAAGGGAGGAACTGGGAGAACTGACCCCCTGGCACGTGACCCGCTTTTACCCCCACCATAATATGACGGGCTTACCCCCAACCCCGGTATCCACCCTGGAGCATGCCTTTGAGATTGGGAAAAAGGCCGGGCTTAAGTTCATCTATGCCGGTAATGTTCCCGGGCATAGCAGTGAAAGCACCGTCTGCTATAATTGCGGTAATACCGTTGTGCGGCGCCTCGGCTACCAGACCGAGGTAGTCGGGCTGGAGGACTCAAAATGCAAGTTCTGTGGGGCGGAGCTTAACTTCAGGGTAGGCGGCCCGAAAGAGAGGGGAAAATGATAAGGCATGCCGTTGCCGCCGGACGATTTTATCCCGGCTCGGCCTCAGAGATACGGGAAATGATGGAAATGCTGGTTGATAAGACCGCCAAAAAAGAAGCGGCCATCGGCCTGCTTATGCCCCACGCCGGCTATTCCTACTCAGGGCCGGTAGCCGGGGCGACTATCTCCAGGGTTAAGTTCAAGGACACGTTTATCATTGTGGGGCCCAGCCATACCGGCCTGGGGCAGCCGTTCAGCATCATGACCGAAGGAAAGTGGCAAACACCGCTGGGCGAGGTGGGCATTGACTCGGCGCTGGGCAAAAAGCTTCTAGCCGGCTCCGACTACCTGCGGGAGGATGAAACGGCCCATCTCCACGAGCACGCCGTCGAGGTGCAGATTCCGTTTCTGCAGTATCTCAAGCCGGATATCAAGATAGTGCCCATCATCCTGGCCTACGCTCCCGCTGAAGTTTATAAAGCAATCGGCCGGGATATAGCTACGGCAATCAAGGAATCGAAGGGGGGGGCGGTGATTATCGCCAGCGGCGATATGACCCACTACGAGCCGCAGGAAATCGCCGAGGAAAAGGACACTAAAGCCATCGAGGCTATGGTCAGACTCGATGAGGACGATCTGACCCGACGCTACCAAGAGCTGGATATATCAATGTGTGCCTACGGCCCGGCGGTCTGCCTTATCGCCGCCGCCAAGGAACTGGGGGCAACCGGAGCCGAACTGGTCAAGTACCAGACCAGCGGCGATGCCACCGGCGACTACTCCAGCGTGGTGGGCTATGCCGGTATTATAATAAAAGGCGGAGGCGGATAGGTGCACCCACTGGTGAGATTAGCTAAAAGGTCGGTGGAGAGCTACGTCAGGAAGGGGAAGGTGGTGCAGGTGAAAAGGCTTACGCCCGAGATGAAGCCCAAGGCCGGCGTCTTTGTCTCTATCCATAAGGGCGGCGAACTGAGGGGCTGCATCGGCACTATTGAACCGCAGAGGAACAACGTGGCCGAGGAGATTATCGCCAATGCCATTAACTCGGCGAGACGGGACCCGCGCTTCTACCCCGTTACCTCCGATGAGCTCGGCGAGCTTGAATACAGCGTGGACGTCCTGACTGAACCCAGGCCGGTGAGAAGCCGGAAACAGCTCGACGCCAGGCGCTACGGGGTTATCGTGGAGGCGAGGGGGCGGAGGGGTCTGCTCCTGCCTGACCTGGAGGGAGTCGAGAGTGCCGAGGAGCAGATAGGCATCTGCCGCCAGAAGGCGGGCATCGCTCCCGACGAGCCGGCGAAGCTGTACCGCTTTGAGGTGAAGCGGTATAAATAGGCGACAGGAGGATATAAAATCTGGGGAAACAAATCAGGCGTGGTTAGGCGTGGGGTTTGTTTTTCTGGTTATGTTAAGTCCGCAGGGTTCTGGGGAAAAGGGTATTTGTCCTGGTCGCCCGGTTATGTAAAACGCATCGTGGGGCGGGGGTTGGGGTGGTTTGTTTTAGTCGGGCGGTTATGTTAAACGGGAGAGTGAGGGGGTGAGATAGATGATAAGAGAACTGGTAATAAAAAACCGCAGCTACCGTCGCTTCCACCAGGAAGTCCCCATCGAACGGGAGACGCTCAAAGAGCTGGTGGACCTGGCCCGGCTATCGGCCTCGGCGGCCAACCGACAGCCGCTGAAATACCTCCTCTTCTGCCAGCCCGAGAAGAACCAGCTGATATTCCCCTGCCTCAGCTGGGCGGGCTACCTCAAGGACTGGCCCGGCCCCGCCGAGGGCGAGAAACCATCGGCCTACATCATCGTGCTCGGCGACACCCGGATACACCCGTCTTTTAGCTGCGACCACGGTATCGCCGCCCAGAGCATCATGCTCGGCGCCACCGAGAGGGGCTTAGGCGGCTGCATCATGTCCGCAGTAGACAGAGTCAAACTCAGACAGGCCCTCAACATACCACGGCACTACGAGATACTGCTGGTGCTGGCGCTGGGCAAGCCCAGGGAAAAGGTGGTGCTGGAGACGGTGGGGGCCGACGGCGACATCAAGTTCTGGCGCGACAAGGACGATGTGCACCACGTGCCCAAGCGGGCGCTGGATGATATTATCGTGGGGTAGGGGTTGGGGG
>Ga0315548_1004376_pt1 | contig 10203 bp, 9 predicted proteins | sample SalMarSW160110MG_2_FD_202540 | JGI IMG/M metagenome (GOLD analysis project Ga0315548, IMG submission 202540) | Salt marsh sediment microbial communities from the Plum Island Ecosystem LTER, Massachusetts, United States - Salt Marsh Sediment SW1601-110 ... | reverse complement strand
ATATTTTTCTCCAAATAACGCCATCGCTCCCTCCTTCCGAGCTTCGGTAAATTCCCGGAAAGCAATACCAACCTCAATATTTTCCCGGATTTTGACGTTTATCAGATCCTCAATTTCCTGCAGCTGCTCGCTATTTATCTTTTCATAGTGAGTTAAGTCAAAACGCAGTCTATCGGCGTTGACGAGCGAGCCAGACTGATGGACATGTTCACCCAAAACCTGACGTAACGCTGCCTGCAGTAGATGAGTTGTGGTATGATTAGCACGAATATGTAAATCCTGCTGACTATCCACACGAGCTATTACCGCGGGATTATTACTGATCATTCCTTGTATGATTCGACATTTGTGGATAATCGAATCGTTGTGCTTTTTCGTTTCGAGCACCTCCAGTTGAACATCGTCATTTGAAATTGTTCCCCGATCACCAACCTCACCTCCAGCTTCGGCATAAAAAGGTGTCTTATCCAGAATAATGTAATAATAATTGTCTTTAATAAAATATTTCCGAATAGTGGCTTCTGTTTCTGTATGCTCATATCCGATAAATTGAGAATCAGCACCATCAGTAAGAATGACCGTTGGTAAAATAGAATCACTTATTTCGATAGAATCCTCTATATTGATCCGAATAATTCGCGCTGAGCGGGCGCGCTCTTTCTGTACCGTCATCGCTTTGTTGAATCCATCGATGTCAACAGTCAGGTCATCTTCTTTAGCCATTAATTGCGTCAGATCCACCGGAAAACCGAAGGTATCATATAGTTTAAATACATCGACACCAGCAATTTCTGACTGCTGATGCTTTTTAAGTTTTTGTTTAATGGTACGATATGCTTCCAGACCTTTATCCAGGGTTTCACCAAACGCCTGTTCCTCGGCGCGGATGACCTGCTGGATATGCTTTTCCCTCTCAATTACTTCGGGATACATCGGTCCCAGAATCGCACCGACAGTATCAACCAATTTATACATAAACGGTTCGTGCACATTCAACATCCTACCAAAACGAGCAGCCCTCCTTAAAATTCGCCGGATCACATAACCCTGCCCCTCATTGGATGGCATGGCACCATCTGCAATAGAAAAGGTCAGCATGCGGATGTGATCAGCAATAACCCGGTGAGGAGTACCGTCCTTTTCGGTATAGGGAAAACCGGTCATTTTAGCAACCTTATCAATTAACGGTCGAAATAGATCGGTTTCATAATTAGAATCCTTGTGTTGCAAAGCCGCGACAATTCGCTCCAACCCAGCACCGGTATCCACATGCTTCTGCGGCAATGGAGTACGTACTCCTTGATCATCCCGATCATATTGAATAAATACCAGATTCCATAATTCAATGTATTCCGGATCGCCCTGATTTATTTTCTCGGCCGATTGTTGCTGCGGCTGGCTGCCAGTGTAATAATGAATTTCTGAACAGGGACCACACGGTCCGGTTTCACCCATTTCCCAAAAATTATCTTTATCGCCAAATCGTAATATCCGGTCGGGCTCGATATCCGTTTCAGTTCGCCAACATTCAGCCGCCTCGTCATCATCTAAATAGACTGTCGCCCATAACCGCTCTTTGGGAAATTTCCAGACCTTGGTAAGCAACTCCCAGGCATAGGAGATAGATTCTTTTTTGTAATAATCCCCAAAAGACCAGTTGCCTAACATTTCGAAAAAAGTATGGTGATAAGTATCCTTGCCGACCTCTTCAAGATCATTATGTTTGCCGCTGACCCGGATACATTTCTGCGAATTGGCAATCCTTGAATAAATCGGTTTTTCCAGATTAAGAAAAATGTTTTTAAACTGGTTCATACCGGCATTGGTAAATAGCAGTGTTGGATCATTAATCGGAATAACCGGCGCACTCTTGATAATTTTATGATCTTTCCCTTTGAAAAAATCCAAAAAATCTCTTCGGATCTCAGCCGCGGTCTTCATCTTTCTCCAATTTAAAACTCTATCCGACTTAAGAATTGATAGTTTTGAATCACATTGTCTGCCCGGAAATAAGCACCGGATTTGCGATTAAAATTATCGTATTCGCAATCAATAATCAAGCCTTGTAAAATTCTAAAATGAAATTTAATACGACAAAATTTCTGATAATATGCTTTAATCATCGGAGTAATAACTCTATCTCATACGCCGATTCATCTGTAAGTAATATTCAATTTTGCAAATACTTGTTGCGATGCTCTGCGTCGCAACACTTTTAGACCATAACGCAGAGCGACGTGGCCAGATCTTTCAAAGATATTTTCAATTCTTTAACTATATGAGATTTTACTTAAAATCCTCTTAATCATAGAGGAATCAAAACCTCGTTGCCAAAGATAACGATAAAGTTTTTCTTTTACCCGGGCTTTGTCTTTAATCTGGCTCAACCGTTTTTGGGCAAGATTGAGCCCAATTTTGAATTCCTCATTCCGATCCTGGGAATCAGCAAGGCTTGTAATGATCTCTCTGCTTATTCCTCGTTTTGCCAGTAAAAATCGGATTTTGTTGAAGCCATAACGATTCAGATTTAATTTATCACGGATAAATACTCTGGCATATTCCAGATCATCGAGATAGCCATGTTCGGTACAATAAGCAATCACTCTTTTTCGGGTAGCTTCGTCAAATTTATTGCGTTTCAGATACACAACAAGTTCATACTCACTCCTCATCCGTCGGGATAATAGCCGCAGTACCATTTCCTTGGCTTTTTCAAATTCTTCATGCCTGAGAATAATCTCGATCTGTTTCGGAGTTAATGTTTCACCTTTTATTATGGGAAATAAATGATAGGTACTTTCACCGATACTAAAGGCAAACTCACCATTCAGAAAAATGGAGTGCCTGTCTTTTCTTTTCTTATTGACTCGACAATCAGTTATGGTCTGCTTTTGGAGGGACTCAGACGCGATATTTTGGTCAGTTGGATCAGAAGTTGACAACGTTCAGAATTACTCGGCAGTTGCAGGTTTATGTGAAAGTCCAAGATATTCTTTGACCTGATTGGTGATTTTATTGAAAATTTCTGGATTTTGGGTCAAAAATTGTTTGGCATTTTCACGCCCCTGTCCAATCCGTTCGTCACCATAGGAGAACCACGAACCGCTTTTCTGAATAATATCTGCTTCTACGGCAGTGTCAAGGACATCACCTTCAAAGGAGATGCCGGTTCCAAACATAATGTCAAACTCGGTCTCTTTAAATGGCGGTGCTAACTTATTTTTCACCACTTTGACTTTTGTCCGGCTACCCGTGTTGCTGGTACCCTCTTTTAAACTGGCGATCCGGCGTATTTCCAGTCGAACTGAAGTATAAAATTTCAAGGCTCGACCGCCCGTCGTAGTTTCCGGATTACCAAACATAACCCCGATTTTTTCGCGTATCTGATTAATAAAAACAACGGAGGTATTGGATTTATTTACTGCACCGGTCAATTTCCGCAGTGCCTGTGACATCAGCCGCGCCTGCAGCCCAACATGAGCATCACCCATCTCACCTTCCAATTCGGCTCGGGGCACCAATGCTGCAACCGAATCAATGACGATTACATCAATGGCACTACTGCGAACCAGAGTCTCGGTGATTTCCAGTGCCTGCTCTCCATTATCCGGCTGGGAAACAAGTAATTCTCTGGTATTGACACCTAATTGAGCTGCATAAGCCGGATCCAGGGCATGCTCGGCATCAATAAAGGCAGCATAGCCGCCGGCTTTCTGAGCCTCGGCAATGATATGCAGCGCCAGCGTCGTTTTACCCGAGGATTCGGGACCAAAGATTTCGGATACTCTGCCACGCGGAATTCCGCCAATGCCAATAGCCGCATCCAATGACAGACAGCCAGTCGAAATTATATCAACTTTTACCCGGGCACCCTCGTCACCCAGCCGCATGATGGATCCTTTCCCGAACTGACGGTCAATCTGAGCAACGGCTAAATCAAGAGCACGCTGTTTATTATCATTATTGATTGCCATATTATTTTCTCCTATAAAATCAATTCTTAATTTTGAATAAAATCCCTATTCTTTATCACTTAGTGGAAAATTGTGCAGCGGTGTATAAATTGACCCGTATGGAGTTAAAGTACTTTTAAAAAGAATTACTTCCTCGACTGGATTGTGGATTGGTTCAAAAGGAAATTCTAAAAATTGATTCAATACCGAAATAGGTTTCCTGGTTTCCTTGATTCTACCGAGTGTAATATGCGCCTTGAATTCTCTCTCCTCTGATTCAATTGGCATAGTCTTTAGTGAGTCATCGAGTATTTTACTTAAATTGGTCAACATTTCCGAACCTTGCGTTATTCCGAGCCAGAGTACTCTTGGACGATGAACATTTGGAAACACTCCGGTTCCTGTACAAATATAATCAAATTTTCGAAAACTGCGAATGGAAGTTTCAATTTTTGCGATTAATTCAGGTATAATTTCGGGATCAATATCGCCCAGAAATTTCAGAGTTACATGAACATTTTCAGGAGGTGCAAATCGGATTTCTTTGCGAAAATGAATAAATATCATTTGTAGAGTATTGATCATTTTTCGTGTGGGATCAGACACATTTACTGCTATAAAGGTCCTAATCATAATCTTGCCTCAGTTTTAGGAAAAGACGCAATTGGTTCAGTGCCATCTGACTAAAATAACATTTGTTCAAAATCCGATCTCTAGTGCTTAAAAAATGGCAGCACTCTTTTGATTTATCCGCAGCAATTCCGATATAGACCGTGCCAACTGGTTTGGCTGCGGAACCTCCAGCAGGACCGGCAATACCCGTCGTACTTAAACCGATCTTAGTGCCCATTATTCGACGAACGCCCTCTGCCATTTCGATCGCAGTTTGCATACTGACTGCCCCATAATTTCGAAGCGTCTCGGATTTCACCCCCAGTTGCTGGATCTTTGCCTGATTACTGTAGCAGATACTTGCATGCATAAAATATTGCGAGCTTCTCGGTATATTCGTCAAGCGATGCGAAATCAAGCCACCGGTGCAAGATTCAGCTACCGAAAGTGTTAAATCTCGCTCGATAAGTAATTTTCCCACAACCACTTCCAGTGTATCTGTACCTCTGCCATAAACCACATCTCCCAAGATATTTTCGAGTTCCTTAACTTGATTTTGGAGTTCCGTTCGCTTTACTTGCTCATCAATAAGTGTCAGTACCAGATTAACGTTGGGAAAATCAGGTAGAATCGAAATATTAGTCTCGGGATGGTCATCAATCCACTGCCGGATTTTAGCAAATATTTCCGCCTCAGGGAGTCCTGTCGTATGCAGTGTTTCGGTAAATATTTTCTGATCACTTAAACGGCTTAGTTCGGGCAAAATCTTTTCTAAAAACATCAGCTGCATCTCGCGCGGAACACCAGGCATAAAATAAAAGGTTTTACCATCTTTTTTAAATTTCATACCTGCAGCCGTTCCAACTCGATTGGGCAAGATTTCAGCAGTTTTCGGTAGGTAGGCCTGTTCCTTATTTATTGGATTTAATTCAAGATGGCGAGATTTGAAAAGCTGGTGAATATTTTCATATACTTCGGAATTAAATGCCAATGGTGACTGAAAATATTGACTTACCACAGCTTTGGTAACATCATCATGCGTTAGACCTAAACCACCAGTCACCAACACAATCTTAACTTTCGGAGGTATTTGATCAAATTGGTAAATAATAGATTCAATACTATCGCCTACTGATATTAAGAAATCTACAACAATACCGATATTTTTTAACTGGAGAATTAAAAACTGCGAATTAGTTTCCTGAACAACACCCGACAGAAGCTCATTGCCAACCGTAATTATTGCCGCATTAATCATAACAACCAGATAATCAAATTCATGACGATCGCGGTAAAAATACCGGCAACAATATCATCCAACATAATGCCAAAGCCGCCAGGTAACTTTTCACATTTATTGATCGGAAAAACCTTGGTAATATCGAATAGTCTAAAAATACAAAAAGTTAAAAATATTAGAGGTAAGCGGTTGGATGCCTGATTTTGCGGGAACAATAATAACGCCAACCACATTCCCGCAACTTCATCTATTACGATATAAGAAGGATCAATCGTTCCTGAATAGCGCTCCGAAAGTCCGGCAACGATTATTCCGATAATTAACAGACAACCAATAATCAATAATTTAATTAAAAGCGAATTCACTGGAATAATCAGCCAGATAAAGACCGCCAGCATGCTTGCCCAGGTTCCCGGAGCAACCGGAATATAGCCAGTGAAAAAAAAGGAGGAAATGGCGTTAATCAGCAGGTTTTTTTTCAATTTAACTCAGACTCTGCTCTTTCATATGCAGTCCATTACTCCTTTAAAAAGAAGATGAATATTTAAATACGGTAATACTTGCTAACTAAACAACTGGCTTAAAATATTTTTAATAACCTTACGATTAACGATAATATATTCGACGCCAGTCCAAACCGTAAAAATCGTGACAAAGAGCATCAGGGTATAAATTATTGGATATTCTTCGAGAATTTTGACATATTCCGAAATGCCCAGAAAAATCTTCCAACGTTGGGTAATGATATAAACCAAAATAAAACAAACGACTCCAATCTGAACCCCGGTCTTGGCTTTAGCAGACGAACGGGTCACCATAGTCGAATCGTTTGATGACATTAGAATCCGGATACCCATAACAATAAAATCCCGCAGGATGACTAAGATAACCATCCATAATGGAATTAGCCCCATTACGACAAAAGAGATAAAGGCAGCCGACATCAGGATCTTATCAGCCAATGGATCGAGAAACTTGCCCAAATTAGTTACTTCCCGATATTTTCGGGCAATATAACCATCATAGGCATCGGTCGTTGAGGCAATAATGAAAATAATTAGAGCAAATATTTCAAAATACTGATAACGATTAAACAAGAAATACAAGAACAGGGGCGTTAGCAGTATTCTTGAAAATGTGATAAAATTGGCTTTAGTTACAATTTTTCTCATTACAATTTGGTCCGGCCCTCAATCGCACGAGTTAAAGTCAGCTCGTCGGCAAACTCAAGTTCGATGCCAATGGGTAGTCCCTGGGCAATCCGAGTAACGTTTACTCCTTTTACCTTAAGAATTTTCGAGAGATAAAGGGCGGTCGTTTCGCCATCACGAGTAGGATTAACGGCTAAAATAACCTCTTTTACGCCCTCAAGCCGGGGCATCAAACTGTCAATATTCAGGTCGTCCGGACCAATGCCATTCAATGGCGAAAGTACACCACCCAACACATGATATAAACCGCGGTAGTAACCAATTTTTTCGATTACTAATACATCCATTGCCTCCTGGACGATACACAAAGTGGTTCGATCGCGCTTCATATCGGTACAGATGGCGCAGGGATCATTTTCGGCAATATTATGACACTGACTGCATTCGGTAATGCGATCTTTGATGTCAATTATCGCTTTTGCCAGAGCAATTACATCTTCACGGGGGTTTTTTAAAAGAAAGAAAGCCATCCGCTGCGCCGACTTTTTGCCAACTCCCGGGAAACGGGACAGCTGCTCAATCAGGTTTTGAAGTGAACTAGGCAGGGTACTCATAAGCCGGGTATTTTTAAGCCACCAGGAAGATTAGATAATAGCCCGCCGGAGAGACTCGCCATTTTCTGCTGGCTTAACTCCTGGGATTTCGTCAGCGCTTGATTTGTCGCAGCTACGATCATATCTTCCACCATTTCAATATCATCCGAAAGTATTTCCGGATCAATTTTTATCGAGATTATCTCCTGTTTACCACTGGCAACTACATTAACCATCCCGCCACCGGCAGACCCAGTAACGGTCATATCTGCTAGTTCTCGCTGAGCCTCCTCCATCTGCTGCTGCAGTTTGCCAAATTGCTTCATGAAATTATCCAGACCGCCTTTGGGTATCATCATTACTCCTTATGTTGGAATTATCTCACCATCGAACATATCCTTAATCTTCTGCGACATTGTGTCAAAAACGCCTTTCTTTTGCAATTCTAATTGATCAGATTTTTCCTCGACACATCTAACATTAAATGGTTTACCAGTTATCTCCTGAATGGCTGCTTCGATAATATTGGCGCGGGCTTTAATCGTACCCAAATGGGATACGGCACTGTTTCGAAACAAAATTTCCAGCATATTCTGCTTGATTACACCTGGTTTGCTATCTTTAAGAAAAGATGCTAACGAAGGGCTGGTGTCCGCAACTTTCTGGATGACCATCTCCCATTTGTCCTGCAGGTTGTCAGATTGATTATCCGATAAAACTTCAGCTTTTGGGGATTCTTGCGGAGTCGACTCCTGGGAAATCTCGACAGGCTCTACCTCTGCTTCATTCTTTTTAATTTGAACTGGTTGAGGCTCTGGCACTTTTGGTTGTTGAAATAGATCCAGGTTTTCTTGCACCATATATGATTGTTGTTGATATTTGGAATCAGGTCCGCCTCGACTGAGAGAATCGAGTATCTTCTCTACAGTTATGGTTTGGCTCATACCACCCATTCTTAATAGGGTAAATTCCAAAAGTAAACGCTGATTCAGAGCTGTTTTTATTTCTACCTGGGCTTGTGAGATCATCTTGACCAAGCGTAACAAATCCCCGATTTGCCAGCGTTTCCCTTCTTCAATATAACGCTCTTTAATATTATTGGGTAAATCCAGCATATCGGCCGAGCCGGTAGCGTTGGTAATTAGAACATTCCGGAAATGTTCGGCTAAACCGCTCAAAAATTCAGCCAGGTTAATTCCTTCATCAATGATCTTGCTTGCCAGTTGGAGCAGCATGGATTTATTATTATTTAAAATTTCATTCCCAAGTGAAATATATAATTCAAAATCAATTAGACTCAGGATTTTCTGGGCATCTTCGAGTTTTACCGCTTTCCCGGAAAAGGCAATCAACTGATCCAGAAGGCTCTCGGCATCCCGCATGGCGCCTTCCGCTTTTTTAGCAATCAGTAAAAGAATATCATCGGCAATGGTGACCCCCTCTTTCTGGGCAATCATGGCCAGATGCCTGGTGATCTCGGTAAGCGGAATGCGATGAAAATCATAACGCTGGCAGCGTGAGAGAATGGTCGCTGGAATTTTCAATGGTTCGGTCGTAGCGAAAATGAATACCACATGCGGCGGAGGTTCTTCAAGGGTTTTAAGCAAGGCATTAAATGCCTCCTTGGTTAACATATGGACTTCATCAATAATAAAAATCCGATAGCGCGAGTTAGCCGGTGGATATTTGACATTTTCCCGTAAGTCGCGAATCTGGTCTATGCCCCGATTCGAAGCTCCGTCAATTTCCAGGACATCCATACTCCGTCCGGCGGTTATTTCGATACAATTTTGGCAAGTATTGCAGGGATCAACTTCGTGGGGATTAAGGCAATTTAAACTCTTAGCGAGAATCCGGGCAGTTGAAGTTTTGCCAATACCTCGCGATCCGGTAAACAGATAAGCGTGCGAAATCCGATTGGTTTTAATCGCATTCTGCAGGGTTAAAGAAACATGTGACTGACCAATGACTTCGTCAAATCTTTGGGGTCTATATTTGCGTGATATTACTTGGTAACTCATAAGTATAAACTGGCTATGCACCAGGCATTGAATCTGTTGATACCTACTCCATTTTGACTGTTGACTCGCTTTCTGAAGTTTGGCGGCACATAAAAGAATTGACTACCGCTGCTCCCTTCCAGGCCTGACGGGGTTTGTCAGTTTTTTATTGCGTCAAACGGAAAGTATCATCGCCACATATCAACCTGCAGTAAATAGAACCTGATCCTCTGCCTGGCATCCACCCTGCTGGAGCGGTTTGCAGGTTACAGGGCACCGCTAGTTCCCCGTGTAGCATAGCCATTCAAAATAATTTCAAAAACCAGTGGAGCTGATGGGAATCGAACCCACGACCTCGGCGTTGCGAACGCCGCGCTCTCCCAACTGAGCTACAGCCCCTCAATTTCCAAACCGGCATCGTTTCCCAGCGTTGACCTTCCCGGCAGATCGGGACAATCTCGCAACCGAGCAACAGCCATATTATCAAATAGCTGGTAATAAAGTTATAAAAATCATACCTCGTTTCAAAAGGTAAATTAGCTTCGTCATTTTATATCTTTTTAGATCGTCCAGATAGATTATTTCCGACGAAATAAGCCCTTCTTTTTCGGCTTTTCAACTTCCTCTTCGGTTTTCGAAACCTTATTTTTCTGC
>Ga0315548_1004375_pt1 | contig 10205 bp, 15 predicted proteins | sample SalMarSW160110MG_2_FD_202540 | JGI IMG/M metagenome (GOLD analysis project Ga0315548, IMG submission 202540) | Salt marsh sediment microbial communities from the Plum Island Ecosystem LTER, Massachusetts, United States - Salt Marsh Sediment SW1601-110 ... | reverse complement strand
GGCCAGAGAATGGCATTGCAATTGTTTCCTCTGCCCTGCCATACATAACAATAAAATTTTTCCGCTAACTTCACAGATTTATGATAAATCATTACTATAACTTCAAGCTTACTTTGTTGAACCCCCTCAATATTATAGGCTAAAATGCACTGCTAAGGCTAATCTTAAAGTAGGGAAGAAGTCAGTAGCCAGTAGGGGGTGACTTCTGATTGCTGAATTCTGACTACTGACTCCTGATTTCAGTGTTTGGGATTTTATGTTGTATGAGTGAGCTAAAGAGTGCCTGGGAAATTGCTCAAGAGAAAGCAAATAGATTGGGCAAGCTGTCAGCCGAGGAAAGGAAACAGCAAGAAAGACAAAGGTATCGCCAAATCGGTCAGGCGCTGGTACAAAAATGGCTTGACAGTTCCCAACGACTGGACATAGCTGCGGAGCTAAACAAGCACGAAGAAAAAGACAGAGCAATAATAAAGCAGGCCGTAATCGAGCACATGGTAGAGGCTATCGAGTTTACAACTACCCGGGGTGTAAATAGCGTGAAAAGGGTAATCAAGGCGATAAGCAGCTTAGAGTCTGAATTGCAGCCAAAGGCAGAAGAAATAGGTCAGCTTGTTCAAGAATATGAAGAGGCAGAACAAAAGATAAGGCAGGAACTAGAAAGCAACTACAGGGAGACCCTGCACCAATTGAGAATTTCAGGAACAGCAGTAGCTGCTATCAATATCGAAGCTGACCCCAAATGGCAAGCAGCCCGGCAGGAGCTCATTGAAGCTTTTACCCCAAGGCTCAATGATTTGAAGCGAGCATTAATTAATAGCCCATGAGAAATCCACTTCGCAACTTCGCTAGGCCAAACAAGGCTTTAAATAATCCTTATCCAAAGACACCAGAAATGGCAGCCCGATCAGCTAATCACATTTGGACAATAGAAGAAATTGTGAGGTTGATAGATTATGTATGCAGTGCCAGCGAATTATGCCTTCATTGATGGTCAGAACTTTTACAAATCACTCCAAGCACTTGAAAAAGAAGTTGAAGCGCTTGAGGTAAAATTGGATTTGAATGAATTCCGAGTCTATCTTATGGAAAAACAGGTACTCTTCGGTTGAAGTGGATAGAAATTTTGACGATAGAGGAGATTGCGGGCTTAGTAAATTTGACTTAGTCTGCTATCCTATATTCTTTAAATCTATCCATTCTAGAATTAATTAAGTCATTATATATCTCAGTTGCATATTGTTCCCACGGAATTTTGTTGTAGTTAATACTTGGTCTTTTATTGCCTGACAAAAATATACCCAATACTACTTTGCGACTAGAATTGACTATCAGGCAAATAAGGCGAAATCCACGCCGACCACTTACATGATATCTACGAATGCAACCACGTAGTTTACTATTTTGTACACCACTTAAGGGTTTGCCTGAATGCAGAGGGTCACTTACGGCAGATTGAATCTGGGACACCAAAGATTTTAGCGACTTGCTGTGACTCTCTATGAAGTCATCGAGTTGTGATTGGAAAATATCATGAACTAGAAATCTATACTTTGAGGACAACTTTATCTACCTTATTCCAATTAATCGTTGTCTTCTCAAAACCCTTCACTATTTTATTGGTGAAATCAATAAAGGAAGGAGTAAAAGAGAGTATCAGTTCATCACACTTATCATTTGACAAGTCTGGTGTTTTGACCCATTTTGGCAAATTCGACTCAAGGATGATTTCATCTTCATCTTTAGCCTTAAATTCCTTTAAACCATAACAATAATCTATTAAATCTTGCTCTTTTTTGTAACCATGGTCTCTAATGGCTTTTTTTGTTGCTCGCATTAATTGTGGTTGTGCTTTTGAAACTATAGATTCGCAAGTTTTTAGCATCTCTTGGTCTGATATCTTGTACCCATTGCCTTGTTCAATACCCTCATAAGTGTCATCATCGATAGTAATTGTGGTTTTTCTGATTGTATTGAGTGGGAATGTTTTCACAAATCCTAGTGAAAGCAGTTGTTCGTTTGTATCTTGAACCTGTTCACTATATTGACCATAATAGTATTTTTTATAGGTGAATGGTTTGATAATTCCTTTGCCTCGTTCGGATACATAAGCAATCTTCTGAAGTCGTTTTGCTCCGTAAACTCCATCAGCAAATTCACCAATGATTGTATATAGAAAGATTCTTCGGAAAATTTCGGCAGGAATAGCACAACTACTTTTTCTTTGCGTTTCCTGTTTCATGAGTACCCTTAATTATATTCATTCTAGTATTGAGACTAATGCTTGTCAACCTCATTATGGCTTATCTCAAAATGTCTGACTATGACAATCCCAGCATAGGACTTCGCAATTAGTTAGTGTATCGTGTTCGGGATTTCCATCTATATGGTGAACCTCCCACGCACCACGCCCCTCCCTACCTCTGTTCTCCCAAACTAACTCCTTGTTACAGCGACCGTCGGGATGATTGTGAGACTTTCTTCTACACTCACATTTACCATCTACAATTTCAAAACATCTTTTGACAACATCATCAGAGAACGCCATTTGTAAATCTCCTCCTTCCAATGGAAGATTAACTATTTCTTCCTTTTCTTGTCCGGTGCTTGAGTAAGTGCCGAGCCAGCAGTGCTTTTTGCAGGACGAGAAGTTTTCCTACTTCGTAACTGCTTCGAAGCTATCTTGGCAACTCTTTTCGATGTTTTTTCATTCTTAGCCATAACCCACCTCCTTCCAATTTCAATTATAGCACTATGAAGGTAGGGAAGGAATATTTACAGAGCTATTTGAATGAGTAGGCTTTCAGAAAAGGTTGACAACGACCGCACAGGGCGTGTAACCTTATATTAAGAATGCAAAGAACTCAGATTTAGCCAACGGTGGTGATGACACCGATGACTTAACAGGTTTCTTACTTGAATGAGTCTTTGCTTTAGGCAAGGTATTACTAACTCCCTCTGGAATATTATACCATAAAGGGGGTTAATAAGTCATGTCTAATAATGGAAATGGCAAAAACGGCTGGCGCACACAGCCAATGTATAGCTTCTCGGAGGTTGCTCATTTATCTGGCGTATCTGTTAGCACTGTTCGTAATTGGTTGCGTGGTTATGTCACTCAGCAGGGTAAAGTCGAACCTCTCTTCCAACAACATGACACCGAAGTAAAATCCTGCTCCTTTTTACAACTAATAGAAATTGTTGTAGCCGCTAGATTCAGGAAAGCAGAGCATACAGCTTTTAAGACAGTTCGCTACGCCTACGACAATGCCCGAAGAATATACAAGCTTGAATATCCCTTCGCCAGTTTGGAATTGAAAGCTATTGGTGGGCATATCGTACATATTATACATATTCCAGATGTCGGCTTACAGGCTTTAGACCAACCAGAGCAATACACAATTCCCAATTTAGTACAAGAAGCCATTGCACAACTTGAATATGAAAGCGAATTGGCTAAGAAGTGGTGGCCAGTAGGGAAAGAAGTACCAATTGTCGTTGACCCCTTAATCAGTGCTGGGTTGCCAATCGTAGAAGGACGTGGTGTAACTGTGGGAGCAATCCGTAAACGTTTTCTTGCAAATCAAAAAATAGCCTTTATCGCAAAAGACTTTGGTCTTAAGCGTGATGTTATAGAGCAAGTAATTCGTTATGCGGAGTTAGTAGCGGTTTGATTCTTCTTTGTGACGAGGATGTTGGCACAGGCATACCCCAAGCGCTTAATCTTGTTGATTACGAGACAAGATATTTGCACAAATTAAGTTTGGCTGGGAAGCCAGATACAGTATGGTTGACTATAGCTGGTCAGAACGGATGGCTGGTATTTAGCTACAATAAGAAGATGCTAAAGGTTCCGAGCGAGCGAGAGACCATCATACGTGAAAAAGTAGGTATTATTTTCCTCACTAATGGAACAGAATATAATGCTGCCGTTTTGAAGTTACTACTATCAAAGTGGAATATTCTTGAGTTTCTTTGGGACAATGAGGAAAGACCTTTTGCTCGCTTCTTATCCCCTAACGGGCGCATGAGCCACAAGTACAAAGATTATCAGCTAAATAAATAAACTACTTATAATTATCCCCTTATATCAAACCTTATATCAAATAAGAGATAGCATCTCTTTTGGTGTTACCAAATCAACCTCAATCCCTTCAGCAGTTTCTATTTCAAATCTACGCTTTCTAGCTCCATCATCAAAGCCAACCTGTGAACCAAATATAAGTTTCTTGATAGGTTTAGGAACAAGTGGATGGAACTTACTGCTACTGAGAAGCTTATCAATCGTATCATATTTAATCTGGAATGTCTTAACTTGTATAGGAATTCCTTCATGAGTGATACCATCTACACCCCTATCTGGATGAGGTTTTGTAGCCTTGTAGTATTCATTTACCCAATCCTCAAATTGCCTAGGATTCATAGCTAAGACTTCGTCCAAGTCTCTGGAGATATATCGGGATTGGGCAAATAGCTCATGCCCACGATTCTTGATAACCTCAAAAGCTGTGGGGTGAATATCAATACCGGTGAATCTTCTATTGAGTTTGCTTGCCACGATTACGGCTGTGCCGCAGCCACAGAAGGGGTCTAAGACTAAATCCCCTTCATTGCTACTCACCTTGATAATACGCTCCAGAAGTGTTTCTGGTTTCTGGGTAGGATAGCCGAAACGTTCAAAACTATTCGGACTAATTATACCAATGTCAGTCCAAACATCAGGCATAACATTGACTCTATAATCTCTGCCAGACTCTTCATCTTTGAAGTATTTTATCCTTGGGTCGTAGCCTTTAGATTTGTCTAAAAATCTTTTGTATTTCTGCTGTTCGAAATAATACTGGTCAGATTTTGAGTAAAAAAAGAGTATATCATGTTTTTTGGCGAATCTACGCTTGCTAACTCCTCCTGATGTATAGTGCCATACAATCTCATTCCTAAATTTATCATCCCCAAATATCTCATCCATAACCATCTTGAGGTAATGGGAAGCCCTATAATCACAGTGTAGATATATGCTCCCTGTCTTCTCTAATGCCTTGTGGCAAGCGTCAAGTCTCTCCATCATATACCATAAGTAAGAGGCAAAGTCAGGACGCTTGATAGCAATATGCCTCAGCCACGCTGGGGATTTCTCCCTCATTTCGTCAGCCTTCTCAGACCAGAACCGCTTGGAGTCCTCAAAGGATAATTCCATAGCTTCTGGCTGCCATTTCTTAGTCCCTTTTTGAACCTTCCCTGTGAAGAATGGCGGGTCTAGGTAAATCAGGTCAACTGATTCTCTTGGTATATCGTGCTTCAACACAAGCAAGCAATCACCATGATAAAAAGTGTTCATAATCTGCTCTCCATTCCTATTATACACCATGGATATTGACAAAAACTCGCCACTATACTACATTAAATAATAGTATATACACTATTGAGGAGGAGACAATGCCAAGAACTCATGATTATAGCCTTAGAACCTGTCTGAGGTGTGGCTATCAGTGGTTTCCAAGGGTTAAGAAACCCACTATATGCCCAAAATGTCGTAGTCCTTATTGGAACAAACGGAGAAGGCAATCAAGATAATGTATTAGCTGGTGATTAATCAAAAACGGCTGTTATTCCTAGCTGAGAGACACTAGGGGAAAAGACAGGTTAGGAAGTTTATTATGGTGGACTTCTGCTGTAAGTATTGTGGTTCAACTAACATAGTCCGCTATGGACGGGCTAATGCTGTCCAATATTGGTGGTGCAAGGACTGCAAGCGGAAGTTTGCCGACAATGACGCCTTACCCGAAATGAAGACCCCCATAATGCAGGTAGCCGCTGCCTTGAGTATGTATTATCGGGGAATGTCCATTGACGAGATTCGTGGACATTTAGACCAGCAATACAACAACTGCCCGTCCAGTAGCACAATTTATTATTGGATTTGCCGATTCTCAGATGAAGCATACAAGAAAACTAGAGACTATAAGCCTGACGTCGGTCATGTTTGGGTTGCCGATGAGACTATGCTCGACATTGGTGGTAAGAATGTCTGGTTCTGGGACTTAATAGACATTAAAACTAGATTCCTTTTAGCTTCTCACATGTCATTTCACCGTACAGCACAACACGCCAAAAGTCTGATTGAAAAGGCAACCGATAGAACAGGTAGACCGCCGAAAGTTATTATTACCGACAAGCTCTCCGCTTATCTTGATGGTATTGAACTAGCTCTTGGTGGTCAGGCTCACCATATCCAATCAAGGGGATTCACCATTAAACCCAATACCAACATTATTGAGCGTTTTCATGGGATTCTGAAATCAAGGACAAAGGTTATGAGAGGACTTAAAACACCCGAAAGTGCATTGCTCTTTCTCGACGGCTGGTTGGCTTATTACAACTTTTTCAGACCGCATGAATCACTAGGCGATAAAACACCAGCAGAGAAAGCAGGGCTAAATGTTCCTATCAAGAATTGGCTAGACGTAGTTAAGCAATCGAAGGGCTCAAGGAGATATACAAACCTATACCCTCATGTGAAGATAGATTTAGGAGTGCCTAGTAAATTCAATATCGGGAGAAGGAAAAGGAGAAGGTATGCAACACGTAGCAAAGATATAATACCTAGCGTAAGTATAGTTAGACTGACTAAATAAAAGAGAAGCGTGGGGGCTTAGTCTAATCGGTTAGGACGGCGGTCTCTAAAACCGAAGGTATGAGTTCAAGCCTCATAGCCCCCACTTTGTCTTTTTTTAGACTAACACCCTTACTGGCATTTGTCAATTTTTAATGTATAAGTACTAATGTTATACGGATTATATTTTATCGCATTACTTAACAAGTCCACAATATTAGCTGCGAAATATACACCAAAATAGAAGAGAACCGAAAAACATGCTGTTAAGGTTACCTATTATTTTATTGGTTATGTTCCACAAAACAAGAGTTTATATGATGAGTTAAGAAGGCAGGGATATGAATTGCAATTTAAAGAAGTAGCTACCCACGAAGATGAAATTAAAGGTAACGTGGATGTAAATCTAACACTGCAGTCTATGATTGATTACGAAAAGGCAGTAATAATAGCAAGCGATGGTGATTATGCTTGTTTAGTTGAATACCTGCATGATAAGGGTAAACTAGAATGCCTAATAGCTTGTAGCAGAGGCGGATGTTCCCGTTTGCTCAGAAAACTGCATTATAAAATACGAATATTCTACTTAGATGATATCATGAGAGACCTATATAACCGAAAAGAGACTTCGTAGGGACAAAACCCTACGTCGCCTCTTTTCATAGTGATGACTATTTTTATTATATCAAAACTTGTCTATTTGTCAAGTCACCGCCTTCGTTTCAGGATAGTTCAAAGACTTTTACCATTTTCAAATTGACCCACTACCGAAGAATCTTGTGCTGCTCAGGACAGGCTCCGCGAAGAATCTCCGAGATTCTTCATCATCCAAATTCATCTAGACTCCCCAGAATGACACTATTAAACATCCCCTGTAATTTGTCATGGTGCACAGAGCGCCAGACGCTGAGTGTAAATTCCCTGGCGGCGGTCGTAGTCGGTCTGGATGGCCTGGACCCGGTACTTCTCCTCCGAGATGCCGCAGCGCTCGTCGGTGACCTCCACGACATCGAGGAGCTCCTGGCCGACGTTGGTGGGAACTACAATAGTTGCTTGAGTTCGTTGAGCTTGTTGAGTCCTGAGGATGGCGTCGGCCCTCTCCTGAGCCCTGGTGGCGGTCTGGAGGTTGGGGTCATAGTCCTGCTCGAGCTGGTCTATGGCAAGCTGGAGCAAATACCAGTCAAGGGCTTCTTCCAGGATGCGGTTGTCACCGCTGTCCCGGCCGATGGCCCGGGCACGGGAGACGGTGACGGCGTCGGTGTATTTACCGCTGAGGATGGCGTGGTCGGTGCCGTAGGAATAGCAGCTGCTCTCGCTGGCCAGCGGGTTCTTGGTGAAGGCTTCCTGGCCACGGAATACGAGCCTGTCGGGGACGAAAGACAGGAGCCTTCTGATGGCGCTGTTGCCCCGGGTGCCGGGGTTGACGGTGAAATCGGGGTAGAAGTTGTTGATGGCGGAGGACTGGGGCTTGGACGGGGTGTTGGTGAGCTTGATGCCGACCCGGGCCAGGAGCTGGTAGAGGATCTGCCAGACGGACCTGGGGTTGACGGCGTCCTTGTTCCACCTCATCTGATAGCGGGCGGTCCAGCGGTCCATGAGGCCCCAGCCGTCAAGGCAGTTGAGGGTGAAGCGGGACATGTTGGGTTTTGAAGAATACTCCCAGGAATCAATCCAGTATGTGCCGGCCTCGGAGGTCTCGTCTCCCGCAGTCGTTTTATAGCCGAGCTTAAGGACGATTTCGCTGCGCTTATTGATGAGGGCGGGTACAAGATCCGCCCCTACATTGTAGAGGCCTTTGGAGTTGTCGAGCTCAATCCTGAGAGCATGGGCGGGTACAAGACCCGCCCCTACAGACTGGGAAAGAGAGACGATATCCTTGGTCAGGTCGAGGGGCGAGTCGGCGGGGCGGGGGGCTCTCCAGACTCCGTCGGGCCTTTCTAGCCACCAGTAGTCGGCGGTGCTCTGGAGCCGTAAGCCGTAATTCGAGCTGATGTCCAGGAAGGGCTTGGGCTCGGTGAAGGTGGTATCGCTCCAGTATGTGCCCTTGACCGTGTGGCAGGCCAGGGGGCGGGTATAGGCGGTTGTGCCTGTGTATTTCTCCACCGCTACGATGCGGTTAGTTTCGTATGACTGGGCGTTTTCAGGCAGGTGGCAGTCGGGGTACTCATAGGTGATATCCTCTCCGTCCGGGGACATAAGGAAGCTCTCAATGGCCAGGAAGTTATAGGTGTTGGAAAACTGTGTTCTGAAAAGGTCGTAGTGATTATAGGGGGTGTCGGACTCCTTGGCGGCAAGGACTATTTCGATGGCGGGAGTGGAAGGGTTGAAGGTAGCGCCGATTCCATAGGTGTCCAAGAATATATGTGTGGCCGCTCCGTGAAACTCCTTGATGTGCTGCGACGTGGACTGTTCGGAGGTATCAAGGACAATGCCATTGAGCTCGTTGGACTTAAGGGCGAAGCAGACGGCGACGTCACCGGTGGCCCACCAACAAGCGGCCAGGGAAAGAACGTCGGCATAGGCGACGAGCTGGGCGTCATCCCAGGACTGGCCATAGTCATGGGAGTAGTATTTCCAGAGGACGTTGCCGGTGGTGCGGTAGAAGACATAGACCTTGGCGCCATAGGCGGCGATGGCACAGGGACCGTCGCAGTCGGTGGCGATGTTTGTCCACTGGGAGTAATCGCTGGCCTCGCCGGGGTCGGTAATTTTCTGGCGGAGGAGGGTACCAGACCCTCCACTACGAATGCGGTGCATACTGCCCTGGCCGTCGAAGGCGATGCCGTGGTGGTTGTCGGGCTCTGAGCCCTCATAGAGGCGGGTCCAGGTGAGGCGCTTGATACCCTGCTCAAAGTCATAGACTGCGGCCTCAATGTAGGGAAGGCGGTGGGCCTTTTTCTGGCTTGCTAACAGCGTGTCCGATAAAGTTCTCATAACTCCCCTAACCCCTCTTACCTTAAGAGGGGGATCTTGCTATTAGAAGAAGGCCTCCTGGATGACTTTGGCGATGATGAGCCAGGCGATGACGCCGATGGCTCTGCCGAACTGGTAGTAGTGATACTCAGCCCTGATTTCCTTAGCTCTCTTCTCATCCATAAGAGGCCATCTGGATGGCCAGGGGCAAAGGACCTCACAGAAGCCATTGACGAGGGCGGGCCACTCCTCAGGAGTGTCCAGGAAGTGGCGAACCTCAAACCCCTTAAGAAACCCCTTCGGGCCAACATAGCTCATTTTTCACCCTCACCATTGCCCTCTCCCGTCGAGGGAGAGGTTTTGTTCTCCTTGATGTGCTGCATTGTCCTGTCGCCGAACCACCAAAGGATGCAGGTAGCAGCCAAGCCCAGGAACCACTGGGGGGCATCGATCCCCTCGATGACGACCTGGGCGATGACAGCGGCGAAGATGACGGTGACGGCGGGCCTGGTGGCAGCCCGGAAAAAGTTAGTGAAAACCTCCACCAGGGTCGGGGTAGCTTTGTTCGGTTGTTGTGCCATGTTCACTCCTTCGCTTCGAGATTGCTTCGTCGCTGCGCTCCTCGCAATGACAGGAGAGGGCCCTGCGAGACTCAGGAAAGTCCCTGTTTTTGCGACTATTT
>Ga0315548_1004372_pt1 | contig 10209 bp, 5 predicted proteins | sample SalMarSW160110MG_2_FD_202540 | JGI IMG/M metagenome (GOLD analysis project Ga0315548, IMG submission 202540) | Salt marsh sediment microbial communities from the Plum Island Ecosystem LTER, Massachusetts, United States - Salt Marsh Sediment SW1601-110 ... | reverse complement strand
CTTGATCTATCGAATCCGCTGTCGTTAAAGTCACCGTATCTCCACTAAGAATAGTTATTGCTCCATCGGATGGAGTCGGAATACCAGGGGCAGGATTAATCCATGCCGAACCGTCATATCGCTCCCAAGTATTAACATCATCCCAATCCCCTGATTCAAAAGACCGAAATTCGCCGACAGAGTAATAATAATCTGTGCCACCGTCAAACGCCTCAACACTAAAATAATAATCTACTCCCGTATTAAGACTATGTATTGCGATGCTATCCACATCATAAACCATATAATTGTTATACAGTTTATCTGATGCTATACCATAGCGTATAATATAACCATCTGCATCCGGGACTGATGTCCAGCGGACTACAGCGTCACGTTCATCAGCTTCACGCTGCACAGTAAAATCAGTAACTTCTGTAAAAACAGCTTGATTTGAATTTCCGAACACTCGAAGACCACGAACTGCAAAATTTCCTTCCCCGGGAGCAAATATATTTGTAAGCTTAATATAACGCGCCTGGACAGCTTCAGCCAGTTCGATAAAATCGTGAGGGACGTCCTGCATATTTAGACTTTTATCAACAAGTGTATCCCAACTCTTGCCATCGTCGGATTTTTCGATTATGTATCTTTCATATAATATATTGTCACGCCCACGGACAAGTCCCGGGACAGTATTATGTTCCGCAAAATTTACCTGAATAGCTTCAATATCACATTCCTTACCCAAATCAATCAACATCCATTCACCGGGATCACCACTCTGAGCAGACCAATAAGTACGAGCATCTTCATCAACCGCATTTTCAACACCATAACCATCTAAAGAGGAAGAAGCTGTGACATATTTTTTGTGAGACAATAAAAGCATACCGGCAAAGTTGTCATTGATTGGATCGCTCTCTATCCCGGGAAGATATTGGGGAAAATCACCAAAGACTGTATTACAGCGGATGTTGCTATCAGCGTCAACATCAACGGGGAAAAGACATAAACGGCGTTCGAACATATGTTTGACCGAGATAGTCATCGTTGCAATCTGCCAATAGTTACCATCTTTATCCCTAAATGTGCAACCATGTCCCGCCCCTGAGATAAAGCCGGTCGGTTTAAATGAAAAAGGACTGTACGTTGCATATTGAAAGGGTCCTTTTGCTGAATCGGATGACACGTAGATACCATCCGCATACGTTTTGAACTCCGTCCCTGGGGCAGCATAATGAAGGTAGTATTTATTATTTATTTTGTTCATCCACGAGCCCTCAATCCACGGCACTTCATCCAACAAATTATCATCTCCCCGTCTTTCCCACCCATGTGATGAAGCCATTGAAAAAACCAAGTCGATTTGGCTACCTTTTTCCTGAAATGTTATGAGGTCGAGTTCAACCATACGAATATTCGCACCGGTTGTTGTATTCGTACATCCATGGTACATATATAACCTTTCATCATCATCGAGGAAAAGAGCCGGATCGCTATACGATCCAATACTTGGTCCTTCCGTCCAAACACCTGATTTCGGGTCGGCAGTCTTGTAGATTTGGCTACCTCCTACATAATATACAGTATCCCCTATAACTAATGCAGTAGGGGCATAAGTTTCGATGTTGATACCGGTTGGAATAATAAGCGTCCAATCATGAAGATCTGTGGAAGTCCAATAGCCACCTGAGCGAGAAGCAAAAAGATAATAGTCATCTTCAAATAAAATTATAACCGGGTCAGCGGCTTCACGGGCATCGATGGCATCAGACATAAATCTATAATTTAGATTTAAGGGATTACAGAAGGTTTGTTGTGACTTAGCGGGCAGTGTTGCCAGAAGTAAACCGCATAACAATTGAAAGTATAAAATCCTAGCTCTCGGCATTATTGTTTTTTGGGTATTATTTTTGAAGGCGCTTAATATACAAGCGCGGTTCGGCTTTCTTGCTGGTGTTTCGCCTGTGTCAACACTTGATACACTGAGCAAACATGCTTGAAAAATAGAACATAGAAAAGATATTGAGATACTGAAACCGATTGTTAAAATTAATATTATCATAAGGCTTCCTCCTTTAATTCATTTAAAAATAAAAAGTTAAGATAAAAGACATTTATTTTTCCTCTATTATTAATTGTATAAAAATCATTGCCTCTTTTTGTTAAAGTGCAGTCCGGGTGATCTCCGGGAATCACGGGGTTTATATAAGTTTGAAACGACGGAGATTGTCCGTATCCGTAATTTCCCATTATGAAATAGCAACTCAGCAATACTAATAATTTTTTCATTTCTTTTACCTTTTCATAATTTAAGCATAAACAAAAAATACTTCTCTACTTTTTACTGTATAACTCTTTAAATATTACCCTTAATTACTTTCAATGTTTAGTTATTATATGATTTTTTAAAATATCGTCAATCAGGTCTTTCCGTATTTTCGGGTACGCATATGGATGATTCCAGAATTACAAACCAAGAACTAAGGGTATCCTAAAATGTTCAATTTAAATGACTCCATAGATTTTATTTTGAACAGTAATTGTCAATGGTGAAAATTTTTACCTACCAAAAAATTTTTGCCCTAAAGCGTTAGAAATAAAACATTGTAAGAGTTACAAAGTTTTTATTGTGGGATAACTTATTCACGATTATTTGTAAAATCAGAGGTGTTTCCGACGGGGAAAGATGTGGTCAATTCCCTAATACAGCGGAATTTGCCACTCGGCTTTCGGGTTCGCTCCTCTTGAAATGCTATCATTTCAAGAGGCCATGCTCACTCACTCTCCGAAACGCTTTACCAGAAGGCAATCCCACTAATTCTTACCGGCGTAAAAAAAATGGATGGTAAGCAATAGGCAAATTATATTGACATGTTGACAATCATAGAAATTTATATTATTACTTAGTTAGAGGGAACTGAAATAATAAAATATAAGGAGATAAAAATGAATATAGTGAAACTAATAAATAGCATTGTGGAAAATAATATGAACTTAATAAAAAAATCCATCATCTGTATAATTTTACTTACTTCACAAATTGGTTTTAGCCAAGATAGGATTCCTCACCTTCAAAAAAGGGGAAACACAACCCAATTGATAGTTGACAACAAACCATATTTAATATTAGGCGGAGAATTAGGAAATTCATCTTTCACCAGTTTAGAATATATGAAACCTATTTGGCCAAAACTAAAAGCAATGAATTTAAATACAGTCTTAGCGCCGGTTTACTGGGAACTGATCGAACCCGAAGAAGGTGTATTTGATTTTGAGTTAGTTGACCAATTGATTAAAGAAGCGCGCAGGCAGGATTTAAAACTAGTTCTTTTGTGGTTCGCTTCCTGGAAAAATAGTATGTCCAGCCATGCTCCATCCTGGGTAAAAAAAGACCAGGAAAGATTTCCAAGAGTAAAAGATGACAAAGGTAAAAGTCATGAGATATTAACTCCTTTTAGCGAAAATAATCTACAGGCAGATTTAAAGGCATATCAGGCGTTAATGAAACATATAAAAGAAATAGATGATAAAGAACATACCATAATAATGATACAACCTGAAAATGAAATTGGGATGCTGCCAACTGCTCGGGATTATCATCCGTTGGCAAATAAAAAATTTCAAGAAAATGTTTCGATGGAATTCATGGAGTATTTAAAAGAGAACAAGGAAAATTTAGTGCCTGAGTTTAATGAAAGATGGGCTGAAAACGGATATAAAGGATCGGGAACCTGGGAAGAAATTTTTGGAAAAAGCCCGCAAACCGATGAGATTTTTATGGCTTGGTATTACTCACAGTTTACCAATACTATTGTAGAGGCTGGTAAAGCCATTTATCCTTTACCGATGTTTGTAAATGCCGCACTAAATCGCCCTGGCTGGCTGCCCGGAAACTATCCAAGTGCCGGACCCCTTCCCCATTTAATGGATGTATGGAAGTCGGGCGGACCATCCATAGATTTCATGTCCCCGGATTTCTATTTTCCTAATATTAAACACTGGTGTGATCTGTATACGCGTCAAGGTAATCCTTTATTTATTCCCGAACATCGCTTTGACAATACCGTTGCCGCTAAAGCTGCTTATACCATTGGACACTATGAAAGTATCGGTTTCGCACCATTTTCTATCGAATCTGCAGATGACCCGGAAAATGAACCCCTGGGCAAAATGTATAATTTAATAACTCAATTGACACCAATAATTGCAGCTCATCATGGTCAGAATAAAATTGAAGGCGTATTACTTGATAAAGAAAACCAGGAAACTATTTTAAACCTGGGAAATTATGAATTCACAATACGACATAGTTATACTCTGGGCTATGAATCAGGCAGCACGAATGATACCTGGGAAACAACGGGTGCCATCTTTATTCAAACCGGTGAAAACGAATTTTATCTGGCGGGCTCGGGAGTTGTAATCACATTTAAAAATATAAAGAATCCGGTTTTAAATGTCGGCATATTAAAAGCCGAAGAAGGAAGATTTGAAAATAACAATTGGAAAGTAATCCGGCATTTAAACGGTGATCAAACACATCAAGGAAGGCATGTGCGTATTTTATTGGCAGATGGTTTTTTAATTCAAAGATTTGAACTGTATACTTATGAATGATTTTCAATACAAGAATATTAGCATATTGATCACAAATCATTCAGATATGGCACGGTTTGGCTTTAGTTATCATTCGCTCAAAACCAGCGGATTCAGGTTCGATCACAATTAGTGCAAAATCACTAGGGTTAAAGGAATCCCGAATAGTTTTTAAAAGTAAATAATTTAAGAATAAAATAACCAAACATGCCGGCTTGTATTATTAAGCAAGATGAAAAATTGTATTGCAAAAATGATCACTAACACTTATAATAAATAATTAAAGGAAGGATATGGTGAAAAATAAAAACAAAATTTTTACCAACAAGATTATTAATGAATTATTGTTTGTTCTTGTGCTTTCACTTATATTTGCTGCAAATGTCTATGCGCAGAATGCAGCTGTAATAGACCTGGACAGCACTCACCAAATAATTCGGGGCTTCGGCGCCGCAAATATTCTCCAATGGCGGCCTGATATGAACGATTCTGAAATTGAAACTGCTTTTGGTACCGGGAATGGGCAACTCGGATTTACGATTCTAAGACTACGTATTCAACCTCAGAGTAGTCAATGGAGCGTAAACGTTTCTACAGCACTAGAAGCTTATAATATGGGCGTAACCATCATTGCCGCCCCCTGGAATGCCCCAGATGAAATGGTTGATACTGCAGGTGGTGAAAAAAGGATTCGTCCTGATATGTATGACGAATACGCTGCGCACCTTGATTCTTTTAACACATATATGACAAATAACGGTGTACCTATGTATGCTATATCTGTTCAAAACGAACCAGATTGGAATGGAGGTTGGACTCAATGGACGGCTGGGGAAATGCTTACGTTTATGAGAGAAAACGCCCATACTATTGGAACAAGGGTGATGGCTCCGGAATCATTTCAGTTCAGACGCGTAATGTCTGACCCGATACTAAATGATGCAGAAGCTTGTGCAAATTTGGATATTGTTGCCGGGCATATATATGGAGGTGGACTTGTCCCTTATCCTCTTGCCGAGGAAAAAGGGAAAGAAGTTTGGATGACTGAATATTTGATAAATAGCGGCAGCCCACCAGCCGATCTTAGTATTGACATAGGTTGGACTGGCGCTATGCAGACTGCCCAAAGTATCAACAATTGTATGAATGCAAATATGAACGCGTATGTATGGTGGTACATAGTCAGGTATTATGGTCCTATTGCTGATGGGACGTATGCCAACAAAGGAGACATTACAAAGAAGGGTTACGTTATGTCGCAGTTCTCTAGATTTATACGTCCGGGATATTTAAGAGCCCAGTGCAATGATAATCCGCAGAGCGATGTTTTTGCTTCTGCCTATAAAGACACTACATCCTCGAGAGTGGTTATTGTTGCAATAAACACTTCCTCCCAAGCTAAAAATCAGATATTTGCTTTTCAGAACGGTGAAGTTGAGATAGTTAGACCTTATGTTACTTCAGAAACAAAGAACTGTAATAGGGAAGACTATATATTAGTAACAAACGACAGTTTAAACGTTACTCTCGATGCGGGAAGTATAACGACTTTTGTGTCCTATGATCTCGAAATAGTAAAATTCGAGGATCCAGCATCAGTCAGGCTTTATCAAAACTATCCAAATCCGGTTAATCAATCGACGAGCATCAATTTTGAAGTTCCTGAAGAATCATTTGTTTCTCTGGTAGTTAATAATCTTCTCGGTCAAGAAGTAGCAGTAATTACAGAAAAAGAGTTCTCTGCCGGGTTGCATTCCGTGACATTCGATGCTTCGAATTTAGCAAATGGAATCTATTTCTATACACTAAGAGCAGGGGGTTTCATAGATACCAAGAAAATGTTTATTATGAGATAAGGACTTTTTTAAAAGTAAAATGAAAATATTTCCCAAAGCAATTTTAGTAATTTTGGTTCTATCTTCTTGTACATCGATCAATTCACATACACTCAAAATGCAAAGCGATAATGGTGATGGAACTTATACGAATCCCGTGATTGCTGCGGATTTTCCTGATCCGGATGTCATTCTTGTAGACGATGTCTATTACTTCGTGTCGACGAGTATGTTTGTTTTTCCAGGTGTAACAATTCTAAAATCCTATGACCTTGCAAACTGGGAGTTTTGCTCTAATGCTGTACCACGTTTTGATTTCAGCCCCTGCTACGATCTGGATGGCTGCAGCCGATACGGCCATGGCCAATGGGCAACCAGCTTAAAGTATCATAACGGAAAATTTTATTTATTATTTATCACACTCGATGAAGGTGGATTTGTATGTACGGCAGACAAAGCTGAAGGTCCCTGGGAAATCAAACATCTGCCCAGAGGATTTTATGATCCCGGTTTGTTCTTTGATGATGATGGCAAAATATATGTTGCTCATGGCTATTGCGAGATCAGTATCACCGAAATAGATTCAAATCTCAAAGCAAAAGGTGAAGACGTTCTGGTTTATACCGGTGATATTAGGAAAGGACTCGAGGGCGCTCATGTATATAAAATCAATGGTTATTATTATCTATATTGCACGTATGGAGGTTTGGATGGGTTTCAGGTGGCACTCCGTTCAAAAGATATATACGGACCGTATGAGCAAAAGGTGGTAATCAGGGATACCACAAAAGGTCCGAATTATGGAATACATCAGGGCGCGCTTATAAAAACACAGACCGGAGAATGGTGGACCATGCTCTTTGTCGATAGTGGGCCATTCGGACGTTTTCCTTCATTGCAGCCCGTTACCTGGCAGGACGGCTGGCCAATGGTTGGAGTGAACGGAAAAGCAGTTGTAACATACAAAAAACCAGATGTAGGAAAAGAATACCCGATTAAGACTTTCCCGACTTCTGATGAATTTGATGATACTGAATTGGGTATACAATGGGGTTGGAATCATAACCCTGAACCAACAAAATGGTCACTGACACAAAATCCCGCATATTTGCGACTAGAAACAGTCAAGGTAGTAGAAAATTTAACCGAAGCCCGCAATACGCTCACTCAAAGAATGTTTGCATATTATTCCGATTCCGTGGCGACTGTTGCCACCACAAAAATGGATTTTGACAATATGAAAGAAGGTGATATCGCAGGATTAGCGGTATTCGCAGACCCTTACGCATATATTGGAATAAAAAAAATGAACGGGCATAATTATGTAATTATGGTCAATAACGGTGAAACCGTTGATTCAGTAGCGGTAAACGCTCAGGCGGTTTATCTTCGGGCTGATCCTTTTTATGGTTCCGGTGCTGCCATGTATTATGGTGGAGAGACGGTTCCAGGCACCGGCACTGTTTCGTTCTCGTATAGCTTAGATAATAAATCATTTAAAAAGATTGGGAGCCAGATGCAAATGCAGTTTAAACTTACTGTTTTTACAGGGAACAAATTTTGTCTTTTCAATTACGCCACAAAAGAACCTGGCGGTTATGTCGATTTTGACTGGTTTCGAGTGAAACCCGTTATAAAAAATAATATATCACAACAATACTAGGACGAAGAATCGGAAAAAATTTCAGAAAAAGACCCGATCGCCCCACCCAAAAAAGAAGAATCATTTTTAAAATAATTGTTGTAAAGGGAAGAATTAGACGTAGATTCTTTGCTTCGGTGTTGAATGGTAGAATGGTTGAATTGTTGATTAGGAAAAAATAAAAAAAATGCTTTGTGTCTTAGTGCCTTTGTGTGAGATTAATTTGGGTTCGTTAGGTTGGGTTTTTACTATTTAACGAATTTACTATTTCACCATTTAACTAAAAACGAAGTTTTTGTTAGTATTGCCTATTTTTTCTGGGCGAAGTCGCCGCCAAAGCGTGCGTTTTTCTAAAGAAAAATCGAACCGGTTTTTAGTTTTTTAACAATTCCTGTTTCAAATTTTTCTTTATTTAATAAGTATAGATTTCTTTATATCTGTAAAATCATCTGTTTGCATTGTATAATAATAGACACCACTTGATAAATCTCTTCCATCGAATTCGATTTCGTATATTCCGGGTGCTTTATATTCTTTTAACAAGGTCATAATCTCTTGTCCAATTATATTAAAAACTTTTATAACAACTAAATTGGGTTTTATGATTGAATATTTAACTGTTGTTGTTGGATTGAACGGATTAGGATAGTTTTGGCCAAGGAAAAATTTTATCGGACTTGAAGGCAAATCGAGGATTCCCGCAACCGAATCTACTTTACTTGTGTCAATAACAGCTTCCAGGATTTTGGGATGCACTACTTCACCAGTACTCCGATTGAAAATTCCCGATGCGTGATCCCCTGTGAAACCTGAGTCCCAGTAATATGGAACTAAATTATGCCTCTCAATTGACCGTGTTATATACTGCATATAGTATACGCGGTACCTTTCATATTCTGCATTGAGTTCCGAGCTCCCAAGATTTGTTCGATTCATCGCACCGTATTCTCCTAAAATTACGCCAAATCCATTATCCACAAAATTGACTTTCATTTTTTGGAATTGACCATCGGCATACGACTCGTTTGCCCATGTTTCGGTCTTTGAAGCATCCGTCGCATACATTCCCCATTGGGTTATTTGATCGTTAGTATTTAATGTGAAATTATAGGGATCGTAGTAGTGAGCTTCAACCATTAGCCTGTTTGGTATGACATCGACAGGTGCAGAAAAGTAATCTACGGTTAAATTAATATCCGTCCGATAACCTTGTACAACCAGGTAACGATAATAATTGCGTCCTCCTGTTGAGCGTACCGTATTTACGAAGATTTGGTTGAAACCATTCTGCACCCTAGAGTTTTCTTCTGTAGGTGGTCCCCAATCGTCGGGAACATGGATTTCGTTTGTGCCGGCAAAAAGAAGATGATCATCGTAATCCCGAAAGTGAATTGCGATTTGCTTCCACATGGCAGCCAGGCGACGATTAACATAGGCAGAATCTTCATATGTCGGCACCTGCCAGCCGCCATCCCAATGTTCATTAATAATAACGTACATGCTGTCATTTATTGCATAGTTTACAACTTGTTCCACTCGATTCAACCATGTTGTATCTATCGCATAGATTGAAGTGTCAGTAAACTTACTCCATGCAACGGGTATGCGTATTGAATTGAATCCAGCCGCTCTTACGGAATCAATAAGCCTTTGTGCGGTCAAAGGATTACCCCATGATGTTTCATTAGGCAATGCCTCCAGAGAGTTGCCAAGATTCCAACCCGGAACCATTTTACGAGCTAATTCGACCGAGGTTAATGTACCCATTCCTGTTGTATCCTGCGCTATGCTATCGGCTAATGCTTCCAATTTCTGATTTATCAAAGCAACATTATTTTCTTGGCTCTGTCCTGGTCCACCGGGGAATGCAGCAATTTGGACAGTAGTTACCATTGAGATAAATCCAATGATAAACCTAATGTTCTTCATTATAAACTCCTTTTATCACCTAACATAGTTTATACATCCTACATTTAAATTATAAAGAAAATACAATTTCTGTCAATATAAAATTTTAGGACTTTCGGGAAAGTTCAGGCACATGGTGGTACAGTAAGGAAGTTAAATATTATGAGTGAAGAGACCGTAAGAGAGTTGAAAGATATAATTGAAGGGTTGAATTTTAAGAAAAAAGGGGCTAAAATAGCCCCC
>Ga0315548_1004368_pt1 | contig 10214 bp, 9 predicted proteins | sample SalMarSW160110MG_2_FD_202540 | JGI IMG/M metagenome (GOLD analysis project Ga0315548, IMG submission 202540) | Salt marsh sediment microbial communities from the Plum Island Ecosystem LTER, Massachusetts, United States - Salt Marsh Sediment SW1601-110 ... | reverse complement strand
AGATGTGATGCTAATGAGAGCGACATTAGTACCAATAGTGCTGCAATTAGTACTAATGCTGTTGCTATTGCAAGCAACGCCTTGATAGGAGATTCAAATGCTTCCAGCATAGTTAGTATAGATACAAGAGCTACTAACATAGAATCCAGCGTAGGCAGTATTGATACTAATTTAACTGGCACGGACTCCAGTGTTGCGAGTATTGATACCCATGTGGATAGTTGTGATTCCAGTATTGTAAGTATTGACACACGGGCTACTAATATAGAATCAAGTGTAGGAAGCATTAATACTGTAGTAGGCAGCAAACAAGACGTAGGTGTTTATGTATCTGAGTACGGTGCAATTGAGTTTACGATATAAGGGCGAGCAATGGCTACTTATAAAGTACCAGTAGAGCATTCGGACGGATTTTCTGCCTCGCAAGTTATAATGACTAATGCAGATAAATTGTTAGTATCTACGGATACTCCTACGCTTGCAGGATTAAATCTTACAAATTGTGCCGTATTAGGAGCTAATTCCGCTGTCTTTCAACCGGGAATTGATTCGACGACTTTCTTTCAGGTTAAAAATGCTGCGGGTAGCTTAATTGCTAATTTTAATACGACTAATCGTGAAATGGCGATTGGTGATAAATTTGGAGATGGTTATTATCAATTTGTCGTAACAAAAGTGTCGGCATCTAATTGTGCATTATTTACAAGTGCGTCTGGAAATACCTCTTTAGACATAAATACAGATACAGAGTTTGGAGATGCTTATTTACAATTTCAAGTCTCTGGTTCTGGAAAAGCAACAATCGGTATAGATAATGATGATAATGATAAATTAAAATTCGACACAACAAATCTTGGTGCAACAAATAGATTGGTTCTGGATGGTTCAAATATTGGTTTTGGTGAAGTTTCTCCAGAAACAATTACAGAATGGACATCTTCAGTCCCTTATTTGACAATTCACAATTCCACTCACGAAGACACAGACGGAGGCAGGGAATCGAGAATAATTGCCAAAGGCGAGCAGAGTGGTGAGGAAGAAACGACTTTAGGCTATATAGAATTTTCTCACGACGGAGCGGCGGACGACCAAAAAGGCAAGATAGGCATATATACAAATGATGGCAGCGATGGCGATTCACCGACTTTGAGAATGACAATAGATTCGGATGGACTGGTTGACGCAGTCGGTGATTTTACAGCAGGAACGATTCAAGCAGATAACGGTGCAGATTATGATGGTTTGTTATCTGGGATTACAAATATCACAATAGTAGGTGGAGTTATAACCGCAGTTTCATAAGAGAAAAAATGGCAGAGACAATTAAAATAATCGATGGTAAAGTCGAAATAACAAAGTCACAAGATGTAGTTGTTTCTACAATGACAAAGGAAGAAATTGTCGGCAAAATCGCCGAGGCTCAAACAAAGGTTGACCATCTTAATATAGACCTTGCAGCAGCTCAATTAGAGGTTGATAAATGGAAAAGCATATTAAAAGAAGTTGAAAAGGATACATAATGAAACCTGGAACATCAGGACAAGTACAAAAATTCCAAAGTGGGATTGACCCATATCAGATAGTTCTTGGTGTATAATACAGGAGAAAAGAATGTTACTGGAGGATATAAACAGAATAGCTTTCCTGCGGGGGATTGACCCAACCAATAAATCTAAGTTAGAACTTATAAGAGAAATACAAACCAAGGAAGGTAATTCTCCGTGCTATGCAACTAAATTGTTTTCTTGTAAAAACATTAAATGTCTTTGGTGGAACGACTGCCAAGGACTTTTAAGGAGTGAATAAAAATGGCCGAGGATCGTGTGTATCTCCAATATCCTTTTAGAAGTACAAAAATGAACCAATCCGTTCCACCCAATCAGGTGGCTCCGGGGGCATTCGGGCGATTGTCGGGTGTGGATGGAAGATTTGGAGGATGTTTGCGTAAGTTCTATGGGATGAAAGCTATATTGGATTTGGACGATGTTTCCGGTATGGAGGACATCGATACATATTCCGGCCCTGATTTTATTAAATACGTGACTTTTCAAAAAAGAAATACAACGACTATTTATCGTGGTTTCTTAGTTCGATGGGATAGCCAAGACGATACGACCGACGAACAGGTTGACTTAATCTACACGGATGACAATGGAAGTACGTGGACTAAGTTGGCAATCTGGGCGGCGGGTAACAGTATTTCAGCTTCTCTTGAGATAGATTGTGCCGTAAGTGGAGCCTATTTGATGGTTGCAGTGGATACCAAAGCCACCAAAACAGTCTATTGGTCCGGGTCTGCTTTAACTGTAGTTGACTCTGGGCCGGGGGCTTTTTCGGCTACTTTGGCCACGCCAACATTTAGTACCTCCGTAGTGGATACAGATTATTATCTCAATGGGGCTGGGACGTTCCAAGTAGCTTGGCGGTTCTATTCCTCGACCCGTGGTATATATAGTGCATTAAGTACGCCTCTAACGGTATCGCTTGACCATTATAAGAAAACAAAGGCAACTGGAACGATTAGTTTTACTACGGCAGGTGATGATGAAGGTTTGATGATTGAAGGGGATATTTTTACAATAAACGGAAGAACATACGAATATATATCGGATTCTGGTTCCGACGTCATAATATCCGTTGCCACGGCGGCAACTGTAGCTGCACATGCCACAGCACTTGCAGATGCAATCAACAGTGATGCGAGTGCAGATGTTACAGCAACCGCTTATGCCTCAAGTGTTCTGCTTGAAGCAATAGAAAGAGGAACGGATGGAAACGCCTATACATTGAGTGTAAGTGAAGTAGCTCCAAACACAAACGATATTTCAGTATCCGGTGAAACACTCACAGGGGGTGGAGAAGAAACAACAGAACCAGAAACACAAGTTAAAATAACAATAGATTTACCTGACCACGACGCCGTAGTTGCCGATTATGACTATGATGATTTTGCCGCTTTATTTGACACTGTAGATATTTTTAGAACTATAAATCTTGGTAATACAGGAACAACCCAAGGAGCTATATTTTATCTCGAACAGACAATCGCTAAAACAGGTAACTGGGCAAATTCCAGTGCTTGGAACGCCTTGCAAGTAAATGTTGGAACGGTATTGGACGAAGCCCTGCCATATTTGACAATGTACGATTCTGAAAAAGACATTGTGGTTTCCCCTCCGCAGAGTGGTACGATTGCCCGTTACGGTAAGATGACCTTCATGGCTCAAGCAAAAAGTAGTGACGGAGGCTATGATACCTTGTGGAGTAGTCCAGAACATGCCTCCCCTGAATATTTTAGTACATACAGCAAAAGAGTAGGAGACCCCGAGGATGGACGACCAATAAGATTAATTCCTGCGGGGGATTCTTTATTTCAATTATGTTATAATGCTATTGTTCATATCTATAAGAATAGTAACGCGAATTATTCTGGCTTACTTCAAACTACAAAGTTACACGGTAAAAGAGGAATAGCCGGGAAAGAGGTTGCACATTCGTCTGGTAATAGTATCTTTATGTTGACGGGTTTTGGTTTATGTGTCTTGAATGCCAAAGACGGCAGCTTGGGAAGTATCTCCGCAGTGGATAGGATCATCTACGGAGATTGGAAATCAGACCTGGCAAACGTGAAAAGTTGCTACGATTCTGTATTGAACGCTTCCTTTTTCCTAAATCCAACACGGGAAGAAATGATTATGCTTTGGCACTCCCCAGTTGTTTGTACAATGTTAGATGGGGCTAATTTTGTTGGGGCCACATCCGGGCCGGACATTGCGGGGGGCAAAAACGAAAGGGCTTTCTTTATTACGGCCACGGGATTGATTGTTAGTCCAGACACACTTAAATCTGGAAGTGGAACCATGTGGGACTTGAGTAGTGATTATACTCTCAATGGAACTGCAACAGCTACAAGTGATACAACGCTCACAGACGATAATGCCACACTTAATGCCGACATGGAAGGGTCTAAACTATATATGACGACCGGGGCTAATGAGGGACAAGGACGTACAATTGCTACAATCGATAATACCACTAAAATTATTACATTTGTTACAGCCTTCGATAATGATATTTCCACTGGGGATACTTACTCTATTAGCCCGGTCCCATTTTCTTTACGAGCCTGGCCGTTACAAAATGAGCAGGTCTCCCGATTTAACCGGTGGATTATGGCAGGTGTATCCATAAAAGCACGTGAACTGTCGGGATTCGACAACAACGTGAACAACAAGTGGAGGGTGGGAGCCTATCGTAATAGCGGCACAAGCATAGAATCCGACGTAGCTTATCCAACAGTGGATACCGACCCACATGACTCTGCGGAGGTTCTTAATTTGCATGGTGTAGATTTGGAGCCTTATATTGAGCAGATCGCATCAGGAGTTAGTTTTGAGCTTACGGATGCGGAATTTAATTTAAGTTTGACCGATTCTCGCAAAGATAGCTCTTGAAAATATTAGGTAAATATGATATAATCATAGTAAGGGATAGTTCGGATATATAAGGTTAGAATTATGGCGACGACTTCTGATTATCAAGATTATTTGAATACAGTTAATAAACAGGCGGCGGCAACTAAGGATATTGGTACTGTGGATACTTCCGCAGCGAAACAAGCCGCATCTAAGTTAAAAGGGTCTTATGCCGATACGGGAAGTGCCCTTATTTCCAATTATGAGCAACAGGCGGCAACCAAACAAAAAGAAGCGGGAAAGGCCGCAGCCGGACTTGGGATGATGTCCGATTATACCGGGCAATATATGTCGGCGTTGGATACTATAAAGGAGTCCGTTAAAACACAGGCGGCGAGTACAAAGGATTCTTTTGGTGCTGCTGCCGAGAAAGCCGATGAGTATGTTCAAGCGGCAAAAGGTAGAGTAGGTGAAGTTCTTAGTAAGCTGGACGACATAAATAGTCAAATTGCAAAGGATAGAGATTTCTCCAAGGCACACGCCATGCAAGCTGCCGTACAATCTTCGCTGGGTTCTATGAAGGCTGAGGAGAGAAATATCCTTGAGAATTATGGTACGGACAGCAAAGAATATCAACAGTTTATGACCAGTAAATCTACTACTTTGGCAACCATTCAAAGTAATATACATTCTACCTATCAACAACTCCAAGAACAGCAAGGTCAGACGTTTTTGAATGTAACAAGTGATGCTTACACCAAATCGAATATGTACCTGGGTTTTCAGGAACAACAGCATGTTGAGATGTTGAAATATAAAGCTGAGGCGGAAAATGCTTATAGTTTGAATGTAGCCCAGCTTGAGACGAGTATCGAACAACTCAAAATGACTGGGATGGAGAATTTAGCTAATTGGGTAATCGAGACTCCGACATTCTCTATGGATTCTTCGTCATTAATCACAGCAATAGCGGACTTGTATCAAACCCAAAAGGATACTGAGCTTGCTTATGCACAACTAAATAAAGCACAAACACCCACAAGTTCCAAAAAGAGTACCAAACCAAGGGCTGGCGATAAGTCCGAAGGGACATTAAATTGGAAATGGTATTAAAGGTAAATTAAATATGGCAAGAGGACAAGATGCTCCTACAAGTACAGGCGGGGAATTAAATCCCTACGTACAACAATCTATGCAGCAGAATAAACAACTTGCAAGCAATAGGTTGGTATCTGCAATTCAAGAGGCTGGGGCCACACAACGACAAACAGCGGCTACGGAATCCCAAGAAAGAGTTGCCGGTGCACAGATGGCTACCCAGAGGGGGATGCAAGCTGCCCAACTTGAGGCCGACGATAAACGTGCTGCGGAGGCTGAAATAGCACGACGAGATGATAGAAATTACAATGAAACTATAATGAAAACCCAACAGGATTTCCAAGCTAAACAAGGAGAATTGGAACGGGAACATCAAAAGGCAATGGCTACGGATGACCGGGAATACCTGAAAGAGATAGAAGCAAAACGGGAAGCCCTCCGCAGGGTAGAAATGGCTGTCCAAGCTCGGCTACAAGAGCAGACTATCAACGCTCAGTTATCTATTCTAAAGGCAGGGAAACAACAACTGTCGGGGCGAGAAAAGGCAAAAACAATACTGGATGATGAGTCTAAGAAATTTGACCGTGACAAGGAAGTATATGAGTTGGCCAAGAAACGGGTAGCTGAGGACGTTAAGTTGGACAAAAGACTCGAATATCCTGTGGGTAAATCTGATTGGGAAAAGATTAAATCCCTGCACGCTAAACGAGGAGGGGTTGGGGGGCTTGGAAAAGTTTTAACGGATATTTCTCCGCTCCAAGGATTATATAGAGTAGGAAAAACAATTGCAGGAGAATTTCCAAAGAATGTTGCCAATCCTACTGGAGTTTTGCAAGACCAGTTGGATAAACATAACTCTAAAGTATCGGTGGAAAATATTACGCCGGAAAAAATACACATACTGGAAACATCTTTGCAAGAGGGGAAAATAACACCGGAAAATATTAGGAGTACTCTTGGTGTTCTCGAAGGCATGAGAGACGTTCTTGAGGAGAAACGGAATCAGGTTTCGGATAAGGATAAAATATCCAAAGACTTCTGGGATGATTCTTACCGGGATGTTATCCGAATGCGGGATGCCGTTGAAGGATTACAGTATAGTCAGAAAAAAATAGTCGGGAGTGAGCAGGAGACTGTGGGGGCGAGGGTCCGGGCGGCTCTTGGCCCTATTTATCAAAGTTCATTGGGAGGACAAGCTGCTAAGTGGAGAGACATGACGGGCATGGATTTTGATAAGGTCTTTGATGAAATGACAAAACCGTTGCAGGTTCCATCCCTTCTACCAGAGACCCCTAACGAAAGTAAATACGAAAAGGAATATAGAGAAAGTTATAATAACACATATATTAATATGTATCCCGAACTTGGGACATCTGGAGGGCTTGAATAATGGCTGTAGCTGCTGCCGCTGCTCTTGGTGCGAGAGCTTTACCCTATGCCGCTAAAATACCTGCCGCCTTAAAAGCGTTGTATGGATCGAAACATTTTCTAACCTTACTTATTGGTTCTGGGATTCTCGGAAGCACGGCACTTGGAGAAGTTGGTAAGGCTGGGGAACGAAATTTAACACGGGAACAACTGAGACTACAAGCTCTACTTGCCAAGACATCTGCGGAGGGAACCAAAAAAGCTACAGAAGAATCTCGAAAAAAATCCAAAGAATATATGGAACAGTTGGTTAAGGAAAAACGAGAAGAACGTAGGAGTTTTCAGGATATGGCGGCAATGGAGGCTTTTACACAAAGTCAAGATAGACAGATGGCTTTGGTTTTACAGGCAGTACAGGCATTATCGGCGAGACCCGCTCAATCGTCCGCACAATCGGGTGGCGGTATGCTTGGACTTATGAGGGGAGGGATGTAACATGGCAGCATCAGATGCTTATTACGATTCTTTGTTTGGTTCAGAAATGGCTACACCCGCTGCGGGGGCTGCTGGTGCAGGTGGGAAGGGTCTCATGTCAAAACTCGGTGGGGCTGGTGTTAAAGGAATTGGTACTCAGTTATTAGGAATCTGGCTTCTTAATAAATATCTACAAACGAGACACGAATCCAAGTTAGGAAATATTCAGGTTGAAGGAATGAGACAGCAAGCAGAATCTATGACCCCGGAGAATTTGTATTATCAAGCCGCATTACCACAAGCACAAGAGGAAGAATCAATGGCACGTCAAGCGTTACTAACTCAACTGAGTGGGGGCGTACTTGGACCGAGTCTTGCCAAAGGTGAAAGAATGATTGGAGGCTAAGAATGTGTCAACATAATAAACAAGTCGTCCTCCCATTACCTATTAATATAGATACTACAAAAACAAATAGAAGCATATCTTGTGACGCTTGTTGTGTAGGAGTAATTAAGCACCTTTGGAAAAATAATGTAGATACTCGAAGTCACTGCTGTGGTCATGGGAAAATAAACCCCAGTATTGTGATAGCGGACGGGTATAAGGATAGAGATATAAAAGTTATCCTTAAACTAATTGCGGAGATCGATAGTCGAAGTTGGGATATATATCAATGGAGATTGGCAAAGGTTACTCCGAGTAAAACGTAATTATGCCTCAATATGACCCAAACGAAGATACTCCTTTCGGGTTAGCCTCCGCAGACTTCCCGGTCACTTTTTACGACCGGCCACAGTTGATGTTCGGAAATCTCTTGCGGGGGGATGTGGACGGTATGACGAGGGCTATGCTGTCCCCTGATACCCTTACCCCGTCTCAAATAAAAACAGTTCGGGATGTTTTGCTCAAAGGAAAAAAACAAAGTCCTGTGATGAAAACCATCTTGGATATTGCTACAAATCCTCTTGTGATTATTGGACTTGTTGCAAGCCTTAAATTTCCGATGGGGTCAACAAAAGTTCTTCTTGATATTCATAAAGGATTGTTACCCAAAGCCGCCGCTATGGGCAAGACGATGGGGGGACTTCATGGGGCTTTGATGAAACTTAGAACAATTCCAGGTGCATTTGAAAATCTATTGGGAATTGTAAGAGGAACAGAAGATTTCGCTACTAAATACGGAACAAAAGCCAATGCTATTTTTGCCAATGCCGGTGCGGTATCTAAAGGGGAGGGTTATCTTATATCGGCACGATTGGATGGACTGCATAAAACAAGTCATTATATGGTGAAGGCTTTGCGTAATGAACCGGAGTGGCTTGCTTTCATGGGTAGCAAAGATGTCCCCGTAGCGACCAATATACAGAAGGCAATGCGACCCGAATTAATTGGAGCCTCAGATAAACTTCGAGGGTGGTATAATTCAATACGAGAGAAGTTGACTTCTAATCCTAAAGTATGGGAAAATATTAAACGCTCGGTAGAAAAGAAAGGATTGCGGGTCGGTGAAACAGTAGAGGATTATTACCCTCATAGCGGTAATTACAACAAATACTATCAAGCAAGACTTCGAGGTTCGACTGGAGTTGAATATCGAAAATACCTCCGCAAAGAAGTGGCCGAGCGTGTTGGTCGGGAAGAAATTCAACGGCTGGGGGGTATGTTTCCCAATGTTGCAGAGTTAAAAGCCTTGGAGAACTCCGGGGTTATTAAAAAAGGATTTACGGATAGTGTCGTTACGCCTGTCTTGAACAGGTGGTCTCGTGAGGCATCTACCACTGCGAGTAGTATTTGGGACGATATTGCCAAACTTGGATTGGATGAATCACAACAAAGAATTGAATTCGTTTCAAGGATGCGGGAATACTATACTAAGGGGGCAGGGAAAAATCTTAACTTTGTTGGCCGGTTAGGTAGTAAGAAAATGGCCGACGAAACTCTTGACGCAATGGCGGGGGCGTTACAAGATGCAAAGTTTAAGGGGCCGGAAGTAGTTCAAAAAGAATTATTTGAAATAGGTAAGGTTCTCGCCGAACCCGCTCAATATTCGCTTGACCCTTGGAAAACCACCCAAAGATATTTGAACTCGGTAGCTTCGGATTACGCATATCACGGAACGGGATACGGCGAAAATCTAATGAAGATAGTTCGGACGCCGGGCGTATTTAAGAATGAACCTCACATCGAAACATATTTGATGGATAATCTTATCCCCCATGTTTTAGGTTATAAAGCATGGCCTCAATTACAGCGGTCATTAGGAGATGCAGTACGAAAAGACAAGATTCTTGGTTGGTTAAAAAATCATCCAATGGTAGAACAAACACTGGGGAAAGATAAAAGTAAAATCCTAACGGATTATTTTGCCAAGTCGGGGTCACTATCCGGGGAAGCTATTGGAGGACAAATAGCTAATTGGTTCCACATATCTACCCTCGGCTTAAATTTATCAGCCACCTCCGCAAATGCAATGCAGACCTTTATTACTACAGTAAATAATGTAGGGCCGCAAGGTATATGGCGAGGACTAAACGGCGTTGGAGGAGAGGGCGGTTTATTACAAAAAGTACCTAAGTATTTTGAGGCCGTGGCAAAAGGGGCTAATAGTCGTGTGGCATTCAAAACAGCTTTCCCCGAGTTTGTAGCCGAAATGGGAGAGTGGAGTAAATCAGCCGAGCGGCTTGTTTCAGGAGACGTGGCCGCTTCGGGGTTACCCAAATTATTCAAGGCCAAGGGGGTTTGGGATAAAATTAAAGGTTACATGATGTTACCTTTCTCCACAACCGAGGCAGGAAATCAATTATTGGCTTTTTATTCCGGTCGGAATCAGCACTTATTTAATAGTGCAGGTAAACTTG
>Ga0315548_1004363_pt1 | contig 10224 bp, 3 predicted proteins | sample SalMarSW160110MG_2_FD_202540 | JGI IMG/M metagenome (GOLD analysis project Ga0315548, IMG submission 202540) | Salt marsh sediment microbial communities from the Plum Island Ecosystem LTER, Massachusetts, United States - Salt Marsh Sediment SW1601-110 ... | reverse complement strand
CAATCAAGTCGTGTAGAACCATGTCGAACTTGGGATGAAGAAATATGCGCCTGTTATCCGGTATGCACCCAAACAGATTCTTTATGGCGCCACTATAGGTTGCGAACTCGTGGGTCTTCATCACTGGAACATCAACAATAGAATCGGCTTCAACAAGAGTCTTGGGAAGACTAAAATTCCTAAGGAAAAGGGTTTTGGAGTTCTGAACCTTCACGGTTTCGTCGTTGGAGAGGTTCACTGTCTTCCCCCCAGCCTTTTTAACTATCTCCTTTACACCGGTCATTTTCAGAGCATCGTCGCAGCAGTAGTTGTAGCCGTTGGATTCGCCAACAACAACCTCTTCAACCCTGTCCCGAAGAAGACTTACCAGATGAAAGAGAACCTGAGGATTTGTGACAGCTCCCGGAATGTACTCTTTTGAGCACAGATTCGGTTTTATGAAAACCTTGCCCCGAACATGTCTATCCCAATCCGCAGCTTTTAGCGCCTCTCTTAAGGCGGACTCCAAACCGTTATCGGTTCTGAAGACTCCAACCTTTACCTTTTTCAATTGTCAGTCGCCCTCTGAGAGTTTTCTGATGCAGCCTGGGTCAGACATAAGATAGTCGTTATGGTACGTGAAGGCTCTTGCTCTGCATCCTCCGCAAACAAACTTGAATTCGCAGTTGCCGCAGCGCCCTTTCAGTTTTTCTCTGTCTCTTAGGTCCTTAAAAACTGGGGAGTTGAACCAGATGTCTTCTAGCTGTTCCGTTTTTAGATTTCCGACTACTAGTGGAAGGAAGACACAGGGTTGAACGTTTCCTTCGGGAGAGATGGCGCAGTAGAATCGTCCAGCTCCACAGCCTCCAATAAAGTCGGCGAGAGCCTTGGCTCTTTTGCTTATCTTAGTGGCTTGCATGTGTGCAAGGGGCATTATGATGTCATCTTTGGTTGGAGATTGAGACTGCAAAGCCACTCGAGCGAGTTGAGGAGTTGTACTCAATATGGCGATTTTATGGTCCTCCGATAACTTTTTGTTGAGAAAAATTAGAAGCTCCTCTCGCTCTTGGGGAGAAAGATCGGCTGCCACTATGTCTTTGCCTCTGCCTACCGGTACAAAATTGAATAACGTAAATCTGTCAATTCCCATGTTTTCAGCCATTTCAAGCACTGAAGGGATTTCTGTTAGATTGTTTTTGGTTCCGGTTACTGCTATACAGGTACAGATGTCTTCTTTCAGACAATTTTTTAATCCCTGTATCGTCTGGTCAAAGGCGCCGATTTTTCCCCTGAAGAAATCATGTGTCTTGGCGTTAGCTCCGTCAAGGCTCACTTCCACGTAATGGAGTCCAATTTCCTTGAGTTTTCTAACGTTCTCTTTGTTAAGCAGGGTTCCGTTTGTGGCTAAGGAGACATATAGTCCTGCGTCAACCGCGTGGCGTGCAACTTCAAAGAAGTCTTTTCTCATCAAGGGTTCACCCCCTGAAAAGGCTAATGAGGTCACGCCAAAATCTGCTATTTGATCCACGACCTTTATGGCTTCCTCGGTGGAGAGTTCCATCTTGGAAATGTTTCCGGCGTTCAAGTAACAGTGTTTACAGTTGAGGTTGCATTTGTATGTGAAGTTCCATACCACAAGGAAGGGAGCATGAATTTGTATGGGACGGTTGAAACCAAACTCAGCAAAGCCGTATACTATGCTTTTTATGGCTCTTCTAACGTAGGAATCTGCAAAAAGTTTGGAAACACGGCTCTTTTCAACGCCTAATGCTGTTTGTATGAAATGTATCCAGAATCCTATGACTCTAGCGTAAAGGTTACAGGATGAGCATTTTAAGTAATTTTTGCCAGCGTAGTTGTCTAGTGCGGTTTCAAGGGGGGTCCTGTTACATTTTGGGCATTTTTTTAGAGTGGTTTTCAGCATCCATTTTACGGGTGGCGTCTTGATGACGGCGTTCCAGAGTTTTTCGTTTGTTAAAATATTCATTGAAATCGTTCCAGACTGCTGGTTTTAGGTACCGTTACTAGATTGTAGTGGAAACGGGAAAAATAAACTTACCGAGAAAAAGGTTACAAATATTCTAATTGAAAAAAAAGAAAGGGGGAGATTGAGGTGTTTATTTTCGTTTTCTTAGCGCCCAAAAGGCTACGATGCCTATGATGATGGCTACGACGACGGCTGCTATGATGGATGTGGTTAAGGGTGCTTCAGGTCCTTGAGGTCCTGGTTGTCCTTGTGATCCAGTAACTCCTGTAGCTCCTTGAGTTCCTGGTTCTCCTTGTGGTCCTTGTAGTCCCATAGCTCCTGTAGCTCCTTGAGGTCCTGGTTCTCCTTGTGGTCCTGCCACTGCTGGCGCTTCTGTCACGCCAATGTAGGTTGTTGCGGATGAGGGTCCGTAGGCTGCGGATCCTTCGAATCTAGCGATTATTTGGTATGTTCCTGGAACTGGCGGTTCCCACATGAAGCCGTAGTTGCCGTTCATGTCGCTTGTTGTGTTGCCGATGTTGTAGACGTTGCCGTTAGGATCAAGCGTCTCCAAGACCACTTTAACGCCTTTCGCGTTTTTAGGCTTCGCTTGTTGCATGAACATGTATTCCATCCATGCGCCCATGTCTTCATCGGATATTGCTGGAGTGCCCTCGAGGGTGAAGTCAAACATACCATTGGTGTTACGCCTGCCAGTGGAAGTATCATCAGTGACCGTGCCTGTAATCATTACGTTGGATCCCCACGCAGCGACTTCGGGTCCTGCTTTGACTGTTGTTGCGCTCGGTCCCCTGCCGAAGCAGTATATCTGATTGTCAAAGAAGTTGAGACCGACGACATATCCATCTGCCATTTGCATGTACTGCCCTGTGAGATGTGCCCCGCCATTGGCTCCAAACCCTAGTATTTTCCATATTTCCGTTCCGTCTGTTGCGTTGATGCAGCGTATGTTTGGACCGCGCCACATGGGCTGAGTGATCGAGTGCTCACCCGTGAGCGTGTAGATTTTTCCGTCAGCAATGGCGAAAATGTTGAGTGGATAGTTGCCGTAGGGAGATTCGTAGCCGACGTTTTTAGCCTCGTACCTCCACACTATTTCTCCTGTCGTCATGTTGTAGGCGAGTAGTACTCCGCCATAGCCAGCAGTGAGAAGTTTGCCGTCGTAGACATTACTTATCATAGTGTAGTAGTTATCTTGTGCTTCGGGTTCACTCTCCCATAGTAGTTCCCCTGTTTCCAGGCTGATGCCCCACCGTGTCAGCAGCTTTGTGTTATGAAAGAGTATGACGCCATCTTCTGGATACACACCTGTCATGGCAAGCCCGCCTCCAAAAAAGCCTCCTCCTGTAAGGTTGGCATATATTGATGCAAATGGTGGCGTAAACAACGTGTCCCACAGCTTAGTGCCTTCTTTCCCATATTCCAGACTCAAAGCCGTCATTTTGCCCTGAACAACCCCGCGTTCGTCGTTTCGTCCTTGAGTTCCAATGATTATGTATTCACCTTCACGCACACATCGGATTGTGCCCGTTTCATTTAGAAGTGCATTCCGTGGACCATATACGTCAGCGGTCGCTATTGATTTGTTCAATGAAAAGCCCGTACTCCCGTCGTGCACATAATACCCAAGAGGTGGACCTCCGCCGAAACCGCCTCCCGAAGGTCTCCATTGCCAAGCTGTAGTTTCAGTAGAGGTACCAGCAAGCATGGTGTCTACTGCAGACATGTTCCACACTTGCAAATAATAGTCGGTTTCAGGTGAGCCAAAAGGTGCAAGATTTACTACGTCGTAGTTTAGTAAGCTTCCGTCTTTGCCGTAAACTGGAAATCCGCCGAAGACCATGCCGAACATGGCAGTACCCATCGTCACGTTGGCTACTTTACATATCGATCTTCCTGTGTATGCGTCAAGCATCTCCCAGACTGGTGGCTCGGCTGAAGGAGGCCCAAAGAAGCTGACCGCGGGGCTTTTCCACAAGTATGCGTAGCCTCCGTGCTGGTTAGGCGATTCATAGTCGTATATCTGACCCAATGATGGCCTAGTATCATTACTGTACCATAGCGTTTCGCCTGTATACAGATCAACGCAAAGATAGCCCTCTGTCATATGTGCATCTGCTCGGTAGGAGTAGTACATTTTTCCATTGATGATTATTGCCTCGAAATCCAACCCTTGGTAGTGCCCCGTTTGGTAGCCCTTTTCGCCATAGTATGCGTCCATGATACCTCCAACATAATACGGCTTTGTCCACAGTATGTGAGCGCTTTCCGGCCCTTGACCCCAGACGAAACGATCAGTTGTTCCGCCCGAAGCGCCTGCCGGGTATTTATTAAAACTACCGCCAAGCCAGTTTCCTGCAAGAACATACCACTCTCTGCTAGCCTGGTTTATTGGGCGCGTCCAGTAATCGTCTGTAACAGGAGATTCAGGCCATCCACTTATTGGTTCCTCTTGTACTGTAAATGTTACTTCGGGACTGACGGCTGCACTGTAATGGGCTTGAGTTGTAGTTGTGTTTTTCCATGTTTCAGGGAACCAAGCTTGGACAGTATATGTGCCGATTTTATCAGGCGTATAATTAACATATCCACCGCCCACTGGATCGGACTTGGCGATCGTTATGGTTTCTGTGTTCCCTTCAGGGTCCGTAACGTAAAATCCTTCATTATACCAAGCGGCTCTCCCACCAGGGACAGTGCCAGCAATTTCACCGATATCCGGCGGCATATCTGCAGTCCACATGACAAGCAACACCTGTTGACCGACACCGATAACGCTGTTGCCAACAGAACAGTAAACGTAGGAAGTATATTTTACTACAGCAGCGTTGGCAGTTGGTAAGAAAGTTATGAGCGAAATAGCGATAGTTAACACTAGAACAACAATGACTGATGTAACCTTTGCTTTGTTTCTTGAAATTTTCATTTTTGTGTTTTCTCCTTTTAGTTTTTCTACAAAACAAGTATTCTATCCCAAGCGTTATTTAACGTTTGTCACATTTCGAGTTTGCTGCAAAGATTGACATATCCAATTTCGCTAGGTTTTAGGCTGATGCAACATGCGAGTTTGTTTGATCAACCCACCTTGTATCCACCCAAAATCTTGGGGAAAACCAGGTGCGTGCATCTCCTTCCAGATGCAACAAAAGAATCTAAACCGTTTGAACCGATTATTATTGACGAAAACAGTCCCTAATTTGGTTTGTTAAGCGTTTGTTTCTTTAAACAAAAAAAAGAAAGGGAGGTTGAGAGTTTATTTTCGTTGTTTTCTGACGATGTTGTATAGTCCTATGATTATAGCTATTACAACTGCTGCTATGATGATCAGGTCTATTGTGGTGTATTCGGGTGCTTCTGGATATTCTGGATATTCAGGTATTTCTGGGTATGCTGGAAGTTTGTCTATAGTCTCCTGAGCAACGTCTTCGGCACTTGGAGCTTCTGGGTACGCTGGAAGTTTGTCTATAGTCTTCTGAGCGACTTCTTCAGCGGTAGGAGCTTCTGGGTAGGGTGTTGGTACTGGATCTACTGTTAGGTAGGTTGTATCGAATGAGCTTCCATAAGAGGCGGAGCCCTCAAATTCGGCCATGATAAAGTATTCGCCTGGAACTGGTGGAATCCAACTCTTGCCGAAAGTACCACTTAGGTCGGTTGTAACTTCGCTTATGTCTTGGAAGTTGCCGTTGGGGTCAATGGCAGTTAATTTCACTGTAACTCCTGTTGCATCTTCAGGACATGGCATCTGCATGTGCAGGTATTCCATCCAAGCAGACATGCTTTCATCAGACATAGCTGGTGTATCCTTCGAAGCTGGAGTCTGATCGGTTACTGTGCCAGTTACCATGATGCTGGAACCTAGTGTCGCAGCAGTTAATGGCGCTGAAACAGTCGTTGCGCTTGGTCCCTTGCCGAAGCAGTATATTTGGTTGTCAGCTCCGTTGAGTGTTGTGTAGTAGCCGTCTGCGGCTTGACCCTGCTGGAACAATCCCGATATGTTCCATACAGATTCTCCGGTGTAAGCGTCGATGACATGTAGCTTTTCTCCTTGCCAGATAGGTGCACCGGGAGAGTGCTCATTTGTGCATGCGAAGACTTTGCCGTCGGCAATAGTTAAGCCGTTCCAGAAAGGCCAAGTGCCATAGGGAGTTACAAACCCGGCGTTTCCGCTCGAGTACTCCCACAGTAGTTCTCCTGTAGTAAGGTTATAGCAGTGGACGATTCCGTCGTAGCCGGAAGTGTAAAGCCTGTCGTAGCCGATCAGGTTACCAGTAGCATACATACCGAAAGCGTTCTCATAAGAGTCAGTTACCCAGATGTTCTCTCCTGTACTCCAATCGTAGCCATACCATTGCATCGTCTCTTGCACGTATTCGGTTAAGACACCATCGCGAACAGGTTGTGAAACAAGTATACTTCTAGGAGCAGGTACGTCGGGACGCGTTTGGGTTGCGACCCACAGCTGTTCACCTGTGTATCGGTCATAAGCGACAAACGTGTAAGGAGACGAGGGCATCCCGAAAAAGCCTGGTCCGCCTGCAGTAGCGAATATTATGTCATCCAGTACTACGCGAATGCTCTGCCCCGGCACGGCAGGCACTGTTACGTTCCATTGTATTCCAACTGTTCCGTTAAGTGTCTGTCCGCGATAATTGTCTGGTCTCCATTGCCAATACTCAGATCCTGTTGGTGCCGGTGGTGGGATAGCTAAAGTTGAGTTCCACATAGCCAACCAATTGCCCTGTGCGTTAAGGACGTAAACTAGCAGTTCCCCGTGTGGACCAAATGCAGTTGTACCCGAAGGTACGTCGCCAATGTCCAGTATCCAGTTTCCTGTAAATGCATCATACATCTTCCACGTAGCGGGGAGAGCGGGACCAAACCATCCTCCGCCACCGCCAACAACTTCCCATAAGTACGCTATTGTTCCGTGCTGGTTGGGTGACTCGTAATCAAATATTTGACCAAAGGATATTGTATAGTTCTTTTGCCATATTTCTTCGCCGGTGAGCAGATCAACGGCAGTGCATCCGTATCTGGGTGGAGCACCTGTGTTGTAATAAAGTACTCCGTTTATGATCACTGGTGGTTTAAACATCTGCTCGTATGATAGCCCTACGTAGTAGCCTGTAGAATCATAATCTCCTGAGAGACCTCCGAACGTTATTGGCTTTGTCCACATTATGTGGGCAGAGTTTGGCGCTCTGTTGTTTGGAGCGTAAGCACAGCCTCCATCAAAAGCTCTATCAGTTGTATCGTAGCCAGTCATCAGCCAATTTGACCCTAACACGTGCCAGTCATGGTTCAGGGCATCTAATGGTCGCTCCCAGTAATCGTCTGTCGGCGGATTAGCCGGCCAGCCAGGTAATGGATCCTCCTGTACGACAAGTTCCACTATGGGGCTTACGCTTGCTCGATAAGTGTCGTCAAAAGGCATGCCAAAGAAATTAACGCCTACTATTTGCTGTCCAGGGAAGCTAAACTGTAAAGTATATGTGCCGATCTGATCGACTGGGTATAGAGTCCATGCCGATCCCACTGGATCGGACTCGTACGGCCCCAGCGTTTCTTTGGATCCATCAGGCTTTGTGATTGCCACTTCAAAACCCTCCCATCTGTCACCTTGAGCACCCATTGCTGTTGGCGGGAGATCACTAAGCCACATGACAATTGTCGCGGTCTGGTCAACCCCTATAGGATTAGGGGCAACACTAAGGAAGGCGTATGTATTAAATTCCGCAGCATTAGCGATTGGTAGGAATGTCATGAGAGTAGTAGCGATAGTTAACACTAGAACAAAAATGACCGCAGTAACCTCTACTTTGTTTGTTGAAAATTTCATCTATTCTCTTTTCTCCTCTAGTTTTTCTACAAAACAACTATTCTATCCAAACATTATTTAACGTTTGTCACATTCTAGAATTTGCTGTAAAGATTGGCATATCCAATTTTGGTAGATTTTAGGCTGATGCAACATGCGGGTTTGTTTGATCAACCACCTCCTATCCACCCAAAATCTTGGGGAAAACCGTGCGTGCATCTCCTTCCAGATGCAACAAAAGAATCTAAACCGTTTGAACCGGTTATTATGGACGAAAACAGTCCCTAATGTGGTTTGTTAAGCGTTTGTTTCTTTGAACAAAAAAAAGAAAGGGGAATGTTGAGAGTTTATTTTCGTTGTTTTCTGAGTTTCCAGAAGCTAATGATGCCTATGATGCTGGCTATGACAACGGCTGCTATGATTGCTACTTCAGTGGTTATTAAGGGTGCTTCTGTAGGTTCTGTTGGCTCAGGTTCTGCGGGTTCAGGCTCGGTTGGTTCTGGCTCGGTTGGTTCGGGTTCTGTTGGCTCAGGTTCTGTGGGTTCAGGCTCGGTTGGCTCAGGCTCTGTCGGCTCGGGCTCTATTGGCACTGCAGCTGATGGCGCTTCTCCTACGTTTATGTAGGTTTCCGCGTATGAACGATAGTAGGAAGCTGAGCCTTCGAAGGTGGCGATGATCTTGTATAGTCCTGGAACTTCTGGGGTGAATGCACAGCCGTAACTTCCGCTAAGGCTGCTTGTTGGTTTGCCGATCTCGTAGGTGTTGCCGTTAGGATCCAAGGTTGTTAGGACTACTTCAACTCCTTCTACGTCCTTGGGGCATGGTTTCTGCATGTATACGTATTCCATCCAGTCCTCTTGGTATTCATCGGATATAGCTGGAACTCCATTTGGGAAACGTGCTGCCTGTTCGTCTTGGTTCGTGCCAGCAGACTGATCAGTCACTGTGCCTTTGATCAGTACTTCTTCTCCAAGTGGTATAGTAGTTTCTGGTCCTGTGACTGTTGTGGCGCTTGGGCCCTTGCCGACACAATATATCTGCATGTCGTATAGGTTGAGGTATATCAGGTAGCCGTCTGCAATAGCCATACCGCCTTGACAGCCGTATCCGGCTACGGTCCATATTTCCTCTCCAGTGAAAGCGTCAATGCAGTGCATTTTTACACCGATCCAGTGTGGTGCATTGGCAGAGTGCTCAGTGGTGAACAAGTAGACTTTTCCATCGGCAATAGCACCTATACCGAGGGGCCAATTAGGCCAAGGTGCTGCCAAACCAGTAGGTGCGCTGTAGGTCCATAATAGGGTTCCGTTCAAGGTATCGTAGCAGTAGACTATTCCGGAATAGCTAGTCGAGTAAAGTTTGCCGTAAGCTACAGCGTATCTCGTGAGACCAACATCGCTATAATAGTTTAAGGCATGTTCAGACGGAGTTGGACCCCACAATAGGCTCCCATTGTCGAGGCTGTATCCCGACCACTGGATTGTTTCTTTATCATACTTAAGGAAGACGCGTGTCTCTGGATCCAAGAACGCACCCATCCACTGTGGTCCCACGCCTCTGGTGATGTTTCCTGCTGGTGCATCATAGCTCTTCATCCACAACAGGTTTCCTCTTGTGGCTGGTTTCAGACTTATCGCCCACAACGTGTAGGGATCTGAACTACCAACCCCGGGATAAGAGCCGTTCATACCAAGCAGTAAGTCATCAGGGATAACTTTCACGACGCTTGCACCAGTTGGCAACCAAGGTACTGAGACGTTCCAAGAATATGCTGTGCTCGCGTCAACAGTCTTACCTACAGGTCTCCATTGCCAAGCCTCGCTTGAAGTTGTTCCAGCCAGCAATCCTGGTGCTGCGGTGTTGTTCCACAAAGCCAACCACTTGTTCGCCGAGTTAAGTACGTATCTTAGTATCTCCCCGTTTGGGCCGTATATATCGGTGCCTGAAGGAATGTTGGTCAGGTTAAATAACCATTCGCTTGTCATTGGATCATATGCATTCCATGTGGTAGGGCCGGAAGGAAACCCGAACATAGCAGCCCAGGGGTTTTCATTAGTAGTCCATAAGTAGCCGTTCCGAATGACTCCATGTTGGTTACCTGACTCGTAATCATAGAGTTGCCCGAACGATGGCATGTTCATGTCCTGCCAGTATATCTCTTCTCCTGTTTGCAAATCTACGCATACATATCCTCCACCCGAGCCGCTGGAACTACGTGGTAGGTTGTAGTAGAGCCTTCCGTACATGATTATTGGAGTCCCGAATGGGGATTCATATGCAGTCCCATCATAGTAGGTCATGCCATCTTGCCCGGTTCTGCTTCCCCCTACAACACCTCCGTCCGAAATTGGCTTTGTCCACATTATGTGTGGACTGTTGGGTGCTGTGCCATCCGGTTGGACCTTTCCGACAATGTGGCTTCCAGCCAGCCAGTTTGATG
>Ga0315548_1004362_pt1 | contig 10225 bp, 8 predicted proteins | sample SalMarSW160110MG_2_FD_202540 | JGI IMG/M metagenome (GOLD analysis project Ga0315548, IMG submission 202540) | Salt marsh sediment microbial communities from the Plum Island Ecosystem LTER, Massachusetts, United States - Salt Marsh Sediment SW1601-110 ... | reverse complement strand
GTTTCCATTTTGAGTTGCCTGATCTCCCGGTAACAAGCTTCCACATCCTCATTTACAACCTCGCTTTCTATCCCCATTTCCTTGGGAAGCTTTCGCCTAATGACAGCCGTAAATCCGCTGGCGTCCAAAACGACTTTGCCTTTCAATTCTATGTTTTCCCCAGTTTTCATGTTTTTAGCTAAAACCCCTGATACAACTTTTTTCTCTGTTATTGGCTCTACACACTGTGTGAAATCCAAAAGAATTGCACTCGCATTGAGGGCTTTCTTAAGCAGCCATTGGCCGAAAAGACGCCTGTTCAGCATGTAACCAACATAATCCTCATATGCAATGGTGAAAACAGTTTCCATATCTGGTGAATAAACCTTAACACCTTCAATCCTCTTTTCAAGCTCACCACCTTGAGGCTTTTCCAGCCCCACCGTTTTCAAGTGGTGCTCCCCTAAGGCGTCTCCACAAATTTTTTCCCCTATCTCCTCTCTTCCCTTTCTATCAATCACACAAACTTTCAAGCCTGCTTCAGCTGCCGTCTTTGCAGCCAAGCAACCCGCAGTTCCCGCGCCAACCACTATCACGTCTAATTTTTCCAAGAGCTATTCTTCCTTAGTGTTTCTAGTTTCTAATTCGCTCCTAGGAACATAACTTTTACTGAATTTTCTTTAATAAGTGTTGAGCGACTAACTAGATTCATTTACTTGCTCCGAAACATTTAGGATGCTACACTGTTTCCTAATGTTCCTAGCATTCATTCTCCATAACTTTTACAATGAATTTGTAATCTAGATTAGTGATTCATAATCGTTAATTATATCCGTGGCTAACCATGAAAAATCATCAGAATACATGAAGAGGTCTTTAAATGATGAGAAAAACTGCAACCAAAAAAGGCGGAACCTACACGGTTGATTTGACAAAGATTGATGGAGATGGAACTTTTCAATGCCCAAAATGCGGCGCCATAATTTCTCCCGATGATGAGACAGAAGAAGTCTACACAATCGTCGAAACGAAAGTTAAAAAAGACGAGTTGACAGAGCTAATGTTAAAGTGCAATCAATGCGGAACCAAAATCAGACTGGTAGGTTTTTTATCACCATCTGAAGAAGCTATACACAAATAAACACTACCTTTCTTGTTCAAGTCTCCTACTTATAACAACAAAGACAAGCCATAAAATGAGAGCGTAAAAAACACCGTTGAACAGCGCACTTAAATATTCAACATATTGACTTATCGCTTCTCCAATTAATATGCAGAAAAAGTTTCCCGGAAACATTGGTGAAGGAATCAGCAAGGATGCAGATGTAAACATTAAGAAGAAAACTACTAGGATTAATGTTCCCTTCATTGTGGATTCACCTGTGTGGGAGTTTGATGTGTTTTGTTTCTGACATGTTTTAGGCAAGAATATCTAGTATCGCGATATTTAATAAACTTTATTGTCTACAAGTTCAACACAAATACGCTAGTGCACTAAAAAATTGGAAGAATCGGAAACGAACATAAAACAAGAATAACTATCAATACGATTGTTAGAAGCTTTCTGCTTGCAGATAGACTGGAAACATCGTCAAGTGGACCAGGATGCTTATACATGGAGATGAAAAGCACAAAAAATGCCATCGGCCAAAAACCTTCTACGACTAATAGTAGAATTGACAAAAATGTTAAGATACTTCTTGTTTTTTCACCAACTAACGAACGGGCTACGTGACCACCGTCAAGCATTGCAGCAGGCAGTAAATTAAGCATAGTGATAATCATACCCACCCATCCTGCGAAAGCAACCGGATGCAGCGAAACATAGTAATCTGGTGGAAGCTTCACAACAAAACTAAGAAAAAGATCGAAGATTAAGGGAGCTGGGAGTCCACCTCCTGGTATTGGAGGGGGATGAATCGGAGAATATAGAAGTCCCACAATACTTACTATCACAGCTAGAATAAACCCAACAATTGGGCCGCTTGCACCCACATCAAACAGACCATCTTTGTTAGGTGGAAGAGACTTTTGCATTATAACTGCACCAAAAGTTCCTATCCCGAGTATGCCAAATATGGGTGGTGGTCCAGGAATAAAGTATGGAGGGGTGGCTTCTATCCCCTTTTTGTCTGCAGTTAATTTGTGACCCATTTCATGCATGCCAAGCACCGCCATTATTGCTATTGTGAACGAGGCTCCACCAATTAGAGGATCGATCAAGTCTCCGGATAACATGTACCCTGTAATGAAAGTTGTTGCTATTGTTGCGAAAAACAGCACCCAGTTTACGAGTATGTTGCTTGGTTTTGTAGGAGGTTTCGGAACAATTTTCAAAACTATTCTTCCGTTCTTTCTTCGCAGAAGCGCTATAAGATTCATTGTTTTCAAGTTTTCTAGCAGTTTTAGAAAGGTTTGTTTTGTTTCTTGCGGCTGTTTTAGGTAGTATGTGGGAACCATCTTTTCTATCAGGCATTCTTCTAGTTGGAATTCTGCAGAGACTATTGAAGTTAGTTTTTCGAAATCGACTGGCTGAGTGTAGCGATTGAATGGTTGTTTCTCTTCGTCCATTGTTTCTCTTGTCCTTTTGCTTGGGTTGTTGTATTAGAGAGTTTAGAAGTAAAAAAGGTTACTGGAGTTAAGGTTGTTTTTGTTCGGATTCTGAACCTCTGAGAACTTTTTAATAATCGTCTGAGGAAAACTCAATTCAACAAACTAAAACACACACAACGAAATCGCTGAGAACCCAAAAACATTTCAACACTATACGAAAAGGATGAAAATCCCTGAAATTATCGTTGAAGGGAACTTGGGCAAATTCTCACGTTGGAATAATCTTGCCAACATACTGCGAAGCAGCAAATATCGAAAAATTAATTGATGAAATTGAAAGTCTGAGATTAGATGCTTGTATTCTAGTTATTGATGATTCAAGTCCTGACGGCATGTCAAACGTCGTGCGGATGTTGCAAAAGAGATACGAAAATATTTTGCTTCTTGTGCGACCTAAAAAGCTGGGTCTTGGAACATGGGTGTTGCACAACGCCGTCTTCGTTCGCATTAGCCCAGTCGTAAAGGTCAGTAACTGATAAGACTATAAACTCTCTCAGGCCATTGTAGAGCACTTGCATAGACTCTATCTGGGCGCAACTAGTTGTCTTTCTTCCTGCAGACGGAAGACTTTCAAGGGCAATGCATGACCATTCAACCATTCTCCAATCCCCATATAATATTTCTTTTCAAGAAATTTATTGGTTTTGGTGAAGAAGGAACTAGTCAGCGGGACAAACAGTTTATTAATTTTAAAGGGCATTCCAACGGTTGATGCTCATGATAGTGCAGATGTTTACAGTTGGCAGATTCTTGACAAACAGTTACGTCGTGAGTTGCGAAGAAACAAAGGAGACAATCATAATTGACCCTGGCTTTGATGTTCAAGTCGAAGCTGAAAGAGTCTTTGAGTTCATTGATTCAAACGCTCTAATACTAAAATTTATTGTGAACACCCACGGCCATCCAGATCACACTTGCGGCAATGGAATTGCAAAGAAAAGATTTCACGTACCTATTTTGATACACGAATATGATGCTCGCATGGTCGGAAAATCGAGTAACAAGATTGCGTGGTTCTTTGGCTTTGAGATTTTCTCACCACCAGCAGATATGCTGTTGCATAATGGAGACATGGTGAAGTTCGGAAAAATCACTCTGAAAGTTATTCACACTCCTGGTCACAGTCGTGGAAGTATATCGCTTGTAGGAGAAAAAGAGGTTTTCACAGGTGACACTTTGTTTGCTGGCTCTATTGGAAGAACAGATTTTCCAGAAAGCTCAAAAAGTGAGATGCCCCGGTCCCTAAGAAAGCTGGCAAACTTGCCGAATCACCTTGTCGTTTATCCCGGGCATGGACCAATAACAACAATTGCGAAAGAGAAACGTAGCAATCCATTTCTAGAGTTTTTGTAATTACAATGTGTTCTTGAACAAGTCTTCCTCGCTTGAAATGCGCAGTTCGTCTATAGAACATTTTTCTGAGAATTCAAGAATATCTTTTAAGCCTTTGAATATGACGACTGGTGTTGCCTCCTTTGCTTGTCCCATAAGCAATTCCGCCGCAGTGGCAATTTCATCTACTGTCGCTATGTTTTTCACTTTTAGAATTTGCCCAAATAGATCTTCTTTTCCACGATAATCCTTGAAAGGTTTAATTCCAGCTATACCTATGGCGAAGTTTACTTGTCCGCGTCTAAATGGGCGACTGTAGGTGTCGCATACGACTACTGCAACGTTTTTTCCTGTTATTTTCTTGATTTCTAAAAGGCATTTCTGCGCTGATCTGTCAGGGTTTTCAGGTAATAATGTGAAGTTGCCTATACCTTTCACGTTTGACTTGTCTATTCCAGCGTTTATGCATATTAAATTGCGTTTATCTTCCACTAAGAGTACTTCGGGAGAAGCTTTCACTATTCTTTCTGTTTCACTTAAGACCAATTCAACGAATTTAGGGCTTTTTCTAGTTATCTTCGCAATGTCTTCCGCTTTTGTCGAAGGAGTAACATCTCTGAGTCTTACTATCCTATCTTCAGATTTCGAAAAGATTTTCTGTGCAATGGCTATTATATCTCCTTCTTCCATTTTTAATCCATTTTTTCTGGCTACTTTGACAATTATTTTCGCTATATTATCTCCCGGCTTTATTAATGGAAAGTTTTCTAAGGCTATTGCTGTGAAACTTTTCAACTAGTTTCTCTCCTTGCTGAAGTTTAGGTGTTGTCTTTACACTGTTAAAAACCCTTTTTATTTTTTTATTGCGCAAGATTCTTGATAACAGATTTTGAAATTTTATTTTGAATTCATAATGTTTAAACCAACATGAGCTAGAACGTAGTGTAGTTTCGGCCATGGATGGGTGAACATTGAAAAAAACGGTGAAGCTATTCGTTATTTTAGTCACTGTACTCTTCAGCACCATTAGTTTTGCAGGCAGAACGTTGTTCCAAATGGTAGAAGCAACATATGTTGAAGGGTCAATAACTCACGATACTATTTGGACGCTAGTTGACAGCCCTTTCGTCGTGTCAAAAACCATAACCATTTGCTCAAATGTAACATTGACAATAGAGCCTGAAGTTGAGGTAAAGTTCGGAGGAGATTTTTCGCTGATAGTGGAAGGAAGGCTTGTTGCAGATGGTACAGAAGATAAAATGATAACGTTTACATCGAATAGATATGAACCTGAAGCTGGAGATTGGGGAATAATTGAATTTAATGGAACAGAGTCGTCTTCATTAATGCATTGCATCATAGAATATGGGACAAACGGAATAACTGTGGAAAATGGCACCGTAAACATTCAAAACAGCAGGGTAAGCCTCAATTCTGAAAACGGAATTATGATAACAAACGGCAACGTGGAAGTTAAAAACAATGAAATAGTCAATAACACAGAGAATGGCATCTACATAGCTGGTGGTAATCAGGTTAACGTACAGAATAATAACATAACTTCAAATGGAGACGGCATAACCTTAACTGGAAACGCAACATCAGAAATAAATATACGGCAAAATGAAATCTTGCTCAATGGGCATAGTGGAATACTTCTAGAAGCAGACGCTTACTACAACACAGTTATTGTCAATAATACACTTTCAACAAATTCTTATGGATTCTACGTTTCGACCAACACAAGCACGTACATTACCCGCAACTACGTTTTAAGTAACACAGTTGGAATTTTTTATGGAGAAGGAAAGGGTCATAGAGCTTACTTCAACGACATCTGCGACAATGGCTTGGGTATGGATGTTTACTCTAGCACGGACTCTGAAGAAATTGTTAATGCCGAATATAATTACTGGGGGGACAAGAGCGGACCATACCACGAATCATTGAGCCCGAGTGGAATTGGGAATCCTGTGGGTGGTGATGGAGTGGATCTTGACTTCATATTCTTCTTAACAGCTCCCATTGATTACGAAAACACGCGTCCCACAGCAATCCTTTGGTCAGACAAAACTTTAGTTGCACCAAATCAAACTGTGATGTTCATAGGTACGGATTCATATGATGAAGGGCGTGTTGACCAATACTTTTTTGATTTCGGAGATGGAATGAATAGTAGTTGGACAACATTATCGCTCTTTGCTCACAACTATTCTTCAACTGGTGTCTACACCGCGAAATTAACAGTGAAGGATGACTTTGGCAATGAGAGTGACAGCTCTGCAGTTGCGATAAGCGTTCAAAACCTTACACCTTTGGAAGCGTCTATTACTCTCAGTAACTATACCGTTAATTACAATGACGAAGTTTTAGTCACAATTTACGTGTCAGACGGGACAAGTGCAGTAGAAAACGCAGCTGTTACGTTGTTTTCAGTGAAAGGTGGAAGTTTCACACCTCTGTCAGGTTTAACAGACTCAGCTGGTTACTTCACAACAACGTTCACTGCTCCAAATGTTACGGAAGCAACTGATGTTAGAATCATTGGAAGAGCCTCTAAAACTGGATATGCAGACGGTTCTAACCATAAATATTTGAAGGTTCTTCCACCCCTCACAGTTCAAGTAACCGCTGAACCAGCAACAATTAAATCAGAAGAAAAAGCAACTGTGAATATCCATGTGAAAGATGACTTTGAACAACCAGTTGCTGATGTCCGACTCTTATTATGCGCTGATTACGGCAATCTTTCAGCGACTGAAGGAGTTACCGATATAAACGGTAGCGCAACATTCCTTTTCACAGCTCCCCAAACATTGAGCGACATCAGTGTCACTATTATAGCTAATGCTACAAAAACAGGGTATGCACAGGGACATGATCAAGGAACAATAACTATAAAGCCTAAAGAACTTGCGGTGGAAATCACCGCCGATCCTCTTGTAATTGTCTCCGAAGCAACGTCTACCATCGCTGCTCATGTAACCTATGAGGCAGCTCCGATTTCAGATGTAGCAGTTGCAGTGTCATCAGATAGCGAAGGAAACTTCTCCATGACAACAGAGACCACAGATTCAAGCGGCAATGCTGAATTCGTTTTTGCTGCTCCGCAAACCACAACAAACATCAGCGCCACCATTGCAGTAACTGCAACAAAAAGTGGATACGTGAACGGAGAAGGACAAATAATAATCACCATAGTACCGAAAGTGCTGGCTGTCCAAGCCACTGCTGAACCGAATGCCACAGTTTCTGAGGCGAAAATAAATGTAACAGTCCACGTGACATACGACATGGTTTCTGTCCCAAATGCAAGTGTTACCGTAACGTCGGAAAACGGCGGATACTTCTCTGCGACTGAAGGATTAACTGATCTTTATGGCAATGCGACCTTCATCTTTACAGCTCCGCAAGTTAACGAACAATCCAATATCACTATTACAGTGCAAGCCTCAAAAATTGGATACGCTGTCGGAGAAAATCTCTCAAATATAACTGTTAACCCTGGAATACTCATCGTTGAAGTTAACCCCTCTTCACCTATTATTAATTCTAGAGAATCAACCGTCGTAACTGTTTATGTTGCATGCAATGGAACGCCTGTTAAAGATGCTTTGGTTACGATGTCGTCTACCCATGGAAACTTTTCAGTTACAAATGGAACCACTGATCCAGAGGGCCGTTGCATACTCAACTTTAGTGCTCCCAGAACAACAGCACAATTATCCATAATTGTAACAGCTAACATAACCAAAAATGGATATATAAGCGGACAGAGTGAAACAACAATAACTGTGACCCCTGAAACTGGGGGTGGCTGGTCGTTAATGACGATTCTTTTGATTATTGTTCCAATAGTTATTGTGGTTATAGTTGTTGTGTTGGTTAAGTTGAAGGTTATTGCGTTCTCGGTTGAGGAAGAACGGTAATGTGCAGCGTTTCGTGCGACATAAGATTTAATACACCGAACATGTTTAAGTAAAAGGATAGGAGAAACACGAATGCCTAAACTACGGCTCAAAGAGAAGCTGGCTAAACTAAGAACATTAAGAATAAAAGTAAATGTTGGAAAACATGAAGAAGTGGCTATTCCGCCACCTCCTCCGAGGTTTATACCTAAAAAGTTCAAGATTGTGGAGAGATATCCCCTTTACGAGCCTTTTGCCCATGTTGCCATGGTGCAGAACCCGAAAACAGGCGAATACATGTACATGTTGGATGAACTTCAGCTTGACCCTCTTGAAAGAAACATTTACGAACGTATCTTGGAGATTTTGCTTGCAGAGATAGAGTCGCCAAAAGAGGAAATTCCTGATCCTAGAAAATTCTTCGCAGAAGAGGCTAAAAAGATTGTTGATAAGTACCGCATAAGCTTGGGTTGGTTGCCAGATGTCTCATGGTATAAGATTCTTTATCATGCTGAAAGAGACCTTGTGGGTTTCGGCAGAATTGACCCGTTAATGCGAGATCCGAACATTGAGGATATTTCATGCGATGGAGTTAACAGGCCAGTTTATGTTTGGCATAGAAATTTTGAGAGTGTCGAGACGAATCTCGAATTTGAAAATGACGAAGAACTCGACAATATGGTTGTTAAGCTTGTGCATATGTCTGGAAAACATGTGAGTTCAGCCTTCCCAGTAGTGGATGCTTCTCTGCCTGGGAAGCACAGGTTGGCGGTTTGTTACAGACGTGAAATCACACCCTTCGGAACAGCCTTTACCATTAGAAAGTTTAGAGAAGACCCATACTCGGTAATAGATTTGATAACTTTGGGTACCTTCTCAGAAGAGATGGCGGCGTATCTCTGGATGTGCCTTGAAAACAGAGCTTCTATAATGGTTTTAGGTGGAACAGCTGCAGGAAAAACCACAGCCCTAAATGCTTTAACATGCTTGATCAAGCCTGGAAGCAAAGTTATCACTATAGAGGAAACAGCGGAACTTAATCTTCCACTTGAAAACTGGGTTTCACTTATCGCTAGACGAAGCTATGGTTTAGGTGGAAGCGGTGCTGGCGAGGTAACACTTTTTGATCTTGTGAAAACCTCGATGAGACATCGTCCAGATGTGCTGATTGTAGGTGAGGTAAGGGGTCAAGAAGCTTACGTGCTTTTCCAAGCCTTAGCTACAGGTCACGGAGGCATGTGCACAATGCATGCTGAGAATATAGACACTGCAGTTAAGCGTCTAACACAGAAACCTATGGACATTGCGCCAGCCTACATTCCATTGATGAATATTGTTTTATCAGTTCAGAGGGTTCACCTAATGAAAGGTGGAGAAAAAAAGGCGTATAGGCGTATAATGAACATCCATGAGGTTGCGGATTATGAGGATTACAGATGTACGTTTAGATGGCATCCAACAAAGGACAAACAGATCCCAGCGTTTAATAAAAGCATAATGTTGTCAGCGATTTCTGAACGTGCAGATGCCAGCAAAAATGAGTTGATTGCTGAGATAAATAGGCGCAAAGATGTTTTGCATTGGATGCGTGAACGCAACATAAGAAGCTACAAAGATGTCGCCGCAATAATCGCAGAGTATTACGCTAGACCAGAGCAGATTTACGAAAAGATTATTGCAGGAGAAGAGGTGGAGACTGTTGCAATTTTTAGAAAGACTTGAGGCTTGGTCCTTCCGTCTATTCGGGAGAATAGCACCTTCCTTCTTAAAACGTGTCATTGAATTCAAAGATTATTTGGAAAGAGCAAAAATCAAGATTTACCCGGAAACGTATGTTTCATTAATGTTTTTCATTGCGGTATTAACGCTTCCAGTATCGATAATGGCTATAGTGATTCTGTATTTCTATATGTTCATTCCATTGATCTTCTTGGTGCCGCTTCCAGTCTACGTGATGATAGGGTTTATGTTAATACCTATGTCCAGAGCCGGTGAGAGGGCAAGCAATTTGGAAAGGGAGATGCCCTTTGCAGCTACTTATGTTAGCGTTATGGCATCTGGAGGCATAGCGCCATATGCAAGTTTCAAACGGTTGTCAAGAGTTGAACTGATGCCAGCGATGAGAAAAGAAGCCAGAGAAATCATGAAGGATGTGGAGATTTTCGGGATAGATCCTCTAACAGCCATTGCAAATGCAGCGAAGAGGACCCCTTTGGATGTTTTCCAAGATTTTCTTGCTGGGTATGCCTCTACAGTTATTATTGGTGGGGATATTGGGCATTTCCTTGAGAGGAAAGCTGAAGACATTTTTAAGAGCAGGGCTTTGCGTGTTAAGGCTGCGGCTGAGAGGCTTGGAATGCTCTTGGAGACTTTCATCATAGTGATGGTTTTGA
>Ga0315548_1004359_pt1 | contig 10230 bp, 9 predicted proteins | sample SalMarSW160110MG_2_FD_202540 | JGI IMG/M metagenome (GOLD analysis project Ga0315548, IMG submission 202540) | Salt marsh sediment microbial communities from the Plum Island Ecosystem LTER, Massachusetts, United States - Salt Marsh Sediment SW1601-110 ... | reverse complement strand
GCGCTGCAGCCGGTTTCAACGACAAGAGCAGTACAAGCAGTAGTGCAAATACGACCCAGACCAACTTGTGGTTCTTCATGAAATATTCTCCCATTTTTGGTCATCCAAAAGCTGAGAATCAATTCGAATACATCTATCGAATTCATTGTAGCAAATCATTTGAGCCAAGTCAACGGAAATTTCTGGGTTCTCTGGGATTTGCCGTGATGGGGTAGATATGTAGGGGTGTTGGGCGGGCTCAGGCCGGGCTTTCATCAGGGCACTGGCAAGGGAAACCGTGGCAGGCCGGGCAAACTCCCCAAAAATTTTCGTAACGGTCGTTGTAATCGACGTGGAAGGCGAAATCCAGGAATTCGGGCGGAAAGCCCAATTCCGGCTGGCTGCAGCGGCAGTAGCCCTGCTCCAGATGGCAGCTGGCGCAAATCTGGCGGGGACGGTAATAATCAGGGCAGCGGCGATTGGCGTTCAGGTTGGCCGCCAGCACCGCGGCGGGGTGCTGGATCTTATTCTTGCGCCGGTCGGCGAAACAGTAGGCCATCCAGCCCAGCACGTCAGCTGGGGAGGGCAGGTAAGCGTGACCTCGCTCCTGGTTCTCGACGATTTTCCCGGCGATGCGCTGGGCTACGTCGGTCCACACGCCGGCCCGCGCCAGGCAATTCAGCACCATCTCTCGGGTTTGAGCTCCCTCTACGGGGATTTCGGGGGTTTGGGCCTTGCCGGAACCTGTATGTTGTTGGTGTGAATCCTTAACCTCTATTTCCGATGAGTTAAACCCATCAACAACAGGGTCGGCTTTTCCAGACTCGACCGGCGAAAAAAAAGGGAACCTGATGGTATATCCTTGGGCTCCATTGGTGGTCCAATCAAGCAGCTTGGCGAAGCGCAACAGGCGCAGGTGCTCACGAGCCTGGCTGCGGGATAGACCCAGGAGCGGCAGTAGCTGTGCCTCGAAGTCGAGCAAGTCGGTCTCCTGATAGTCCTGGTGCCAGGCGCTGGCATAGAGCCGGGCAAAGCTCTGGAAAAGCGCAGCCGGCATGGTGCGGTCGAAAATGGCACGGTTGGGCAGGGGTGTGGTGGGAGGTGGTTTGGCAGGCATGGTGCTTATTATAATAAATAGAACATATGTTCTTGTCAAGAGCTTTTGGGTTCGTTCCGCGGGGGATTTTGGGGGTACCCTTAATGATAAGCGTTTAGCGAAGGGGGTGGAAGCGTCAAATAGAGGGGTAACCTTGGGGGTGATTTTGACGGTTAACCGTGAGAATAAGTGATTTCGCCTGAGAGGCTAAGGGAAAAAAGACTTAACCTCCTCAAGTTGAGAGAAAAGTTCAGACATTTTTGTCATTACAAGCCCCACCTGGGGCGCATCACACTCCAGCTAAGGGCGAGATCACCAGGATTCGCTCACAGCTAAGGGCGAGATTGCCACGCTTCGCTCCTAAGAAACTGTCTCTGCGAGAACGTCAGCGCAGCTGACGAGCGAAGCAGTCTCCTGACCAGGTGGGTGATTGCTTCAGTCGCTCCGCTCCTTCGCAATGACAGCTCAAAGTGATATCACTGCGAGAGGATCAGCATAGCTGGGGTGCGAAGCAGTCTGATGGCCGGGTGGTGGATTGCTTCAACCAGCAAAATGCGCTAGTTTCGCAGCCACCCGCGTCCAAATCACTTCCTGGTTGCTTCGCAGCCACCTGGGACCAACCCCTTCCCGTCTACTTTGCAGTCACCCTTCCCCTTTCAAAGGGGAAGGGGTGGGGATGGGGTAAATCCTTCAAAGTTCAGGAATCCCCCTTGACAGGATTGGTTTTTTGAATATAATTATACTCAACTATATTGAATTCAATATAGTTGAGTCAAGGAAGAGCCTTGAGGTTAAAGCAGGAGATAAACGTATGAGTGACGATTGGGGAAAAGGCAAGAAAAGAAGAGCTGGCAGAAAACGAAGGGATTTCTGGCGCGCCTGGCAGGAAGAAAGGCGGCGTTTTTGGGAAGAACACGGCAACATCGACCGGGAAGAGGGTTCCGGATTTCCCCAACCGCCATTTCCACCCCGGATGATGGCCCGTCATTGGCGGGAGTTTTTCCACGATTTCATGGGCACCTGGCCAGAGAAACATTGGGCTCTGGGGGGGCGGCGCTTCAGCCCCTGGCGACAGGGGATGGACGCCTTCAACCCCCTGCTGGCCAGCCTGATGAGCATGGGGGGGGGCCTCTTACCGCTTTACGTGCTGCACCTGCTTTCACAGAAGCCCAGGTACGGCAATGAGGTGATGGACCTGATCACCGAGCGAACCAGCGGGCAGTGGGTGGCTAACCCGGGAGCGATCTACCCGCTGATGACCATGCTGGAAGAAAATGACCTGGTGACAGGCGAATGGGAAGACCCGCGTAAACGTACGGTGCGCATCTATCAGCTGACTGAAGCCGGGGAGCAGGAGCTGGCCCGTTTAAAGGCCATCGTGAACCCCAAGCTCAGGGAAGCCATCGCCATCTTGCAGCGCCTGGCCCAAGACCTCAATGGCCATGGGGACGATTTTGTATAAAACTTAGTAGTTACGCAGTTCAGGGGAAAAGCAGGGTGTTTGGGCGGGCAACACCCGCCCAAATACCCCCATCCTCCCACTAACTGCGTAAGTCTAAAAACTATCACAGAAAGGAGTTGATTGAAATGACCGAAAAAGTGATTCACGAGGTGCGTTTTATCGAAACCGATGACGGTTTCCGCATCGAGGTAAAAGGGGACAAGGAGCGTATGAAGGAGATGGGCATCGGACCTGGGATGGGCTTTTGGCCCGGAATGGGTTTTGGCCCCAGGATGCGCTTTTGGCGAGCAGCCCGAAAGGGCCGGAGGCACGGGCATGGCCCTGGTTTTGGTCCCCCTTGGATGTGGGGGTGGTGGGGCGATGAACCCGAGGGCGAAGAAGCCGAAGAAGGCCCTGCTGACCAGGCTTAAACCATATATCGGTACTTAGAAAAAGCTTTCCGTTGGTATCCCCAGCGGGAAGCTTTGGTATGGCATGCGGTTGGGCGGGGCTTGACTCCCAGATCCCCGGGAGTAAAGTGCCGGGGTTGAATAGCATCCCAAGATCACCTGGCTTGCATCTCAGTGATACAGGTATCGTCCGGAGCCGTGGTAGGCTCCTCCAGGAAAGCCGTCATCATCTGGCGAGGACAACCAACCAGCGTACCAGCGCCGTGCCCAACGCCGGGATATACGTACACGAAGGCGGTCTCCAGGGTTTCGGCGGCATGCTGCCCCCAGGCAGGCGGCGTGACCGGGTCAAATTCACCATTCATCACCAGGGTGGGCACCTGGCTGTAAACCGGTTGGTTTGCGCTCGGATCGGCCTGGCCTACCTGCCACTCCTGGCAGATTTGGTAAGCCAGCCCACCTAGAATCGAGTTGGTGTACATGCCGGCTATTTCAGGGAATTTGGCCATTTCGGCCTGGTATTCAGCGTAAGAGCTGAAAGCCAGCTCATCCTGGCAGAGCACAGAGAAGGTCATCCCCCGGCTGGAGAGACTCATTAGTCCAATCATACTCCCACGCGCCAGTTCAAAGGAGGTGTAATCCCCTTGATGGGCGGCGTAGATGTATTGGGGTATCAGGTACCGGATTTTGCTGTCGTAAAGCAACTGAAAGGTCAACGCCAGGAGGGTGTTTCCATTCATCCAGGCTTTGTAACGCTCCCCGGTGAATGGATTGATTACTTCTCCGACGACCGGATCGGCGTTAAGCCGATCCACAGTATCGAAAAATACCTCCTGCAGGTTTGGGAAGGCCTGGCTGCAAACCTGGTTATCCTGGCAGGCTGCAAACATGCGGGTTAATGCCCGTTTGAAGTTCGCCGGAGCCTGTATATACAGATCCACATCGGGTGGGTAGACCGCGTCTAGCACCACGCTGCGTAAACCTTGAGGATAACCGCGCATGATCTCCAGGGCCAGTCTGGTTCCATAAGAACCGCCCCACAGGTTGACCTGCTGAAAGCCTAAAGCCATCTGGAGATCCTGAACGTCGGCGGCATTGGCGGCCGTGCTGTAAGCCCTCAGGTCAGCGCTTTGAGACAACCTTTCCCGGCAGGCACGCAATACATCCAGGATTATCTCGCTGGTCTGGGCCTCTGAGACTTCCTCTCCGTTGACCTGGTGATCGAGCAAATCCAAGCTGAGTCGGTCGTATTCCGGACAATCCAGGGCAGGTTGGGAGAGGCCTACACCCCGCTGGTCAAACACTATCAAATCTCGTCCGGTGGCGAAAGCTGCTTCCGAAAGTATATCGAACTGGTAACGAATCATCTCCAATGCGCTGACCCCCGGTCCGCCGGAGAGGTAGATGACCGGATCGGGTTGGGTGGCGCCACCTGGAGGGTGGAAAATGGCTACCGCCAGGCGAATCAGGCGCGATTGGGGAGCACCGCGGGTTTCCTCCACCGTGAGATAGCCGCACTGGAGGTCTTCGCCCTCCACCAAACCATCTGGAAGTACGAAACGGCAGGCGGCAGTTTGGAACTGCCCGGGGATTCCGGGGCTGGGCAAGTAGGCCGGTGGGGCGGCCTCCCCAGGAGCGGGTGCCTTCTGGGAAGGTGTAGGTGTAGGGGACCGGTCCCCCGGAGTGCAAGCCACCAGGCTGAGAACCACCAAGATCAAGGTAAGACGAGTACGCATTTTATTACCTGTCTGCGGTTCGAACTAAGGCGAAGATCGCCCCATAGACCCCGGCTGCAGCCACCAGCAAGGCGATTGCATTGGTCCACAGCAGATCGAAGGGGATATTACCAGCCATGGAAATCCGGAACAATTGGATGATAGTGGTGCCTGGCTGCCATTTGAGCAGGGACTGAAGGATGGCGGGCCATTGGCTCATATCGAAATCAAAGGCTTCAAGAATGGCCAACCCCATGAAGACGATGATCAAGATACATTCCCAAAGACCAGTCGTAGCCTGGTTGTCGGACAGGTAACCAACCAGCAGGCCAACCGCAACCGCAAAGAAGGAGCTCAGCAGGATCGCCAAGATGACTACTTCCCAATGGACAAACAAGTAATGATTCAGCAGGACGACCACCACGGCGGCTAAAAGGCAGTAAAACCCGCCCGCCAGAGCCTTGCCGATCACCACTTGGGCTATGTTAGCCGGGGAGATCAATAAGGCTTCCAGGGTGTGGGCTTCTTTCTCCTGGAGGAACAACAGGGGTACCAGGGTCATACCGATGACCATGATAACGATGATCATCAAAAGTGACGTCATGGAAACCTGACCGCCGGATCCCACCTGGGGATACAGCGGGGTTCCGGTGGTTTCGATCTTTACGGTTCCCCAGCTGGCCAGGCTGAGCTGTTCCTCGAAGAAAGCGATTTGCTGGTTCATTTTCTCAGGGTTGGCCCAATGGGCGAAGTATCCCTGCAATTGAAGGTCTCCTCCACCCCCAGCTTGTTGGTCGAAATCGGTGGGGATGACCAAGCCAAGCCTGGTCTCGGTCGAATTGCTTACGGCTTCTTCCATATCCCCCTGAGAATCCACCAGTAACAGACGAAAATCTTCACGACCGGTCAGCGCTCGTAGGATGGTCGAGCTTCCCTGGTCGTAGACGATCGCAGTGGGTTTATCTCTAAGTCCAAGAAGCAGGGGCATCAGGGTCCCATTCAGCACCAATAGACCGGTACCTATCATGATCGACAGCACCAGCTTGCTCTTGATTGCCTGGACGATGTCCTTGATGGCGATAGCCCATATGATCCGCCTACCATCCTTGGAGCGATCTACCTCGAATTCCTCCTTGGTTTTCACCCTAATATCTACCTGGGGAGGGGTCTCGGGCGCGGTCTGGGATTTGGGCTGGCGGGTAAGGTTATCCAGAAGGGGAGCAAGGCTGAATAGGTTCCTTTTAGCAACCGGCGCGGCTGATCGGGAAGTTGACCGCCCGAAGGACAGCATGGGTTCCATTTGGCGATCCCGACGACGTAACCGCCAGGTCACCAGCAGTAGCACCCCGGCAGCCCAAATGAGGGTATAGGCTAATTGAAGGATGGAAGGAATTACAGGGATCGGGCCGGAAAAAGCGGTCCGCAGCTGGTTAAATACCGCCACTGAAGGTAACAGTCGAAAAACCCGAACCAATCCGGCGGGGATCATGTCCTCCAGCAGGGTAAGGATCACCGGGAAGAACAGCGGGATGACGAATGCCGAGGCCCACAGGGTCAATTGCTCCCGGTTTTCAATCAGGGTTCCTAGAAGCAATCCCAGTGAAATGGAAAACAATGAGCCGCATACTAAGGCCAGAACCATGAGCCACCAGTGCACCACCAGGTTGTAAAATATCACGGCTCCTACGGCCGCACCCACCAGGCAGTAGGTCAATCCGGTTAAGGCTTTGGCGATCACAACCTGTCCTTCGCTGGCGGGTGAGACCAGCAAAGCTTCCAGGGTGTGCGTATTTACCTCTTCCACCATCAAATGGGGTATTAAGACCAGGCCAATCATGGTGATGACGAAAATCAAACCCAGACCGGCGGTAACCCCCAGCCCGCCGGAATCAGGCGTGGGAAATACCAGGTTACCCTGGATCTGGATTTGCACGGGCCTTCCTACCAACCCGCTGATTTCCGCTTCTATAGCCTGCTGAATCTCAACCGCCTTCTGCAGGTTTACCCAATTCATGAAGTAGCCCTGTAGCTGCGGTTCCCCTCCCGATTCGATTTCCTGGTCGAAATCCGCTGGGATGACTAGGCCGAGTTCGGGCACATCACTGTTGGCCAGGTTTTCCTTCATTTGCTCCTCAGAAGGATAGGTGGACACATCCACCCTATCGCTGTTCTCCAGGAAAGCCACCAGTGCGGAATTTCCAGGATCATAGATCCGCAAGTGGGGAGGATCTGCCCTGCTCTCCAGGATGGGTAAACCCCGATAGAGCACCAGCATCAGGAGACTGGTGATGACCAGGGCGATGGTATTTTTGTTTTTCAGGGCCTCCACCAAATCTTTGGCGGTGATGGCCCAGATGATACGGGAGTTTTCACGCCACTTAGTACCTTGTGCGTTCATGAGGACCTCGCTTGAATCCAGTTCTAAGAGACCAATTCCTTACCGGTCAAATGAATGAAGACATCTTCCAAAGTGGTCTTTTCGCCCAGGCTGAACTCCGCCTTCAAACTTCCGGGATCTCCCAGGGCAACGATTTTCCCGAGATCCAGGATGGCCACCCGGTTACACAGCTGATCGGCTTCTTCCATATAGTGGGTGGTCAGGAAGACGGTGACGCCTCCTTTAGCCAGCCCGGCTACGAAGGCGCGTATCTCGCGGGCAGCTTTGGGATCCAGCCCCCGGGTGGGCTCGTCCAAAAAGAGCACTTTAGGCCTGGGCAGTAAAGCCCGGGCAATAAGCAGGCGTTGCTTCATGCCGTTGGAGTACTTCTTGAGCGGCTCACGCGCCCGGTCACGCAACCCCACCTGTTCCAAGGTTTCGTCCACCCGGATTTTGGGGACTCCGTACAGGCTGGCGGTGAAATTCAAGTTGTCCCGGGCAGAAAGGCGCTGGTAGAGGTTCTGGTATTCGAAAACCACGCCGATCTGGGGTTTCAGCACCTGACGTTGGGTTACCACATCACAGCCCATCACCCGGGCTTGCCCGGAGGTGGGGCGCAACTGTCCGGTCAAGATTTTGATGGTGGTGGTCTTGCCGGCGCCGTTGGGACCCAGGAAACCAAACACTTCACCTCGATCTACAGAAAAACTTATGTGATCCAAGGCCCGGAGGCCATTATAATCACGGGTCAGATCCTGCACTTCAATGGTTTTTAGGTTCATGATACACCTCATCGATCCTTTCTAATTCCCGTCCAATGCGGGGCCTTCGCTCAAGAAACGGAGCAGGACGAACAGCCCGGTTATTAAGAGGATTGCTCCCAGCGTTGTAAGGGTGATTTCAAAACTGAAGTTGAAGAGAAAACCGATGCTGAAGATGGCCAGGGAGGCCAGGGCATACAGGTAAAAACGCCGATGGCGGATTACCGCACCCACCGCAAGGAAAAGCAGCGCTGCCAGGCCTCCTAAAAACAATAGGAAGTAGTCTCTCAGCCAGGTGTGGATTCCGGGCATTAAACTGGGCAGGGCCATTGTGCCAAATACCAAGAGCCCCAGGATGAAGGTGAGCCCTCCAAGCAGGGCCAGCATGATAAAGGTTTGCCTCTCACGATTTACTTGAGGGGCAGATGACTGGCTACCCTCGATCCTACGGCCTCGTATCCGGGCCTTGGCGTCCTTCCAAACCGGGTAGAGCACCGGCACCATGATGCCACCAAACCAGGGCATATCGATGGATAAACTCAGGCCGGCAAACAGGATACAAATCCCTGCGAAGATATCACCAAGCCCATCCTGGCGATCGTATGTGGTAAGGTTTCTCCGAATTCCATTAGTGGTGTTCATGGTTTATTCCTTTCTGTGAAAAACTGAGTTTCAATTTACTCTCGTATTTGTATCAATCTTCACGAGAACTTTTGAGATCAGTATATATTAATGAAAAAGCCATTGCAACAAAAAAGCGCCGAACGGCGTTTTCCGGCGCTGAATGGTGCAAAAGAGGGCATGAATGGAGCAGTTTTCTATCGAAATTAATACCCTAAAAGCTCTTTTAATTCACTGGCTGAAGACTTGCTGAGGGGAATTTCGGTATTGGTGGGGTCGTCTATCCGCAAAGTAAAGCTGTTGCGGGTGTAAGGGATCACCTCTTTGACGTGCTGCAGGTTGACCAGGTAGCTGCGGTGGGCTCGGAAGAACCCGCTACGGGCCAGGCGCCCCTCCAGCTCTGATAGGGTGAATTGAGTGGGCAGGCGACCTTCGGCGGTCACGATGTAAGCCCGCCCTTCTCCGGCATCGGCGTACAGGATATCCGAGGGGTTGAACAGGATGACTTTGTCGTCTAGGCGGATAGGAATTTTAAAGGGTATGCGTCCCTGATCTTCTTCCTTTGGCTGAGATCGCGCCACGATCCTACCCTGGTTCAGGTCGTAGATCGCATCACACAAGGACTCCAGGTGGGTCGAGTCGGAGGCAAGGACCAACAAGGCGTTACCCGCTTCGGCACGCCGGCGCATCACTTCGCTCAACAAGCTAATGGTGGTCTCATCACACCGGTCAAATGGCTCGACCAGCAGCAGGGTTTCAGGATCATGGATCAAGGCCCGCCCAAAAGCCAACCGGCGGGACAAACCTGAAGGTAGCTTCTCCAATTTAGCCTGGGCTTGATCCGCCAGACCAACCTGCGCCAACATCTGGCTGGCCCGCGCTTTGGGGAGATTGTACAATCGGCAGCTAAATTCGAGGTTCGCCAGTGGGGAAAGCCCTTTGTAAAGGCCATCTTCGGCGAAGAGCACGCCCACCAGGTGCCCGAATCGGTCCTTTTCCTGGAAGGGATCCAGGCCACCTATTCTCACCCTGCCCATGGTGGGGGGGGTCTGGCCGGTCAGCAACGCCAGCAGGACTTCGCTGCCGCTGCCTGCCAGCCCGACCAGCGCCACGATCTCACCACTCGGCACTACCAGAGAGGGGATATCGATGGTGGTACTTTCCCCGATCACCTTTTGTAGGTCTTTGATCTCGATCATGCTGGCATCCGGAACGTATCAGAAACGACAGGGTTTCTTTTTTGTCCCTCCAGATTATTTTAGCATTGAAAGTGATTCGGGGGAGAGACTTTTTTAAAGACAATTAACAAACAATTGAATAACTGAGCAGGTATTTCTCATAGAATTCTAATTCTAAATTTACCAAATATTGATATAATATAGATAATGATGGTCTTAAAAGTATAATAAATGTATTCAGTTGCTGACTATGTATATTTTCCCGGTCAATCTATAAAATAAGCAGATTGGATTGCCCCTTTAGGGAGAATATCAACGAGACGTTATCCGGGTTCCACCCAACAAAAAATCTAAATTTTGAATAAGGAGAAATAATCATGGCAAGTATGTTAGTTCAACATAAGGTAAAAGACTTCGCAGCGTGGAAGCAAGTATTTGATTCTGCTTACGATTTGCGCACCTCCAACGGTGAACTTGCTAACCAGATCTACCGCGATGCCAGCGACCCCAACAGGTTAACCGTTATTTTTAAGTGGGATTCACTGGCAAATGCTCAAAAATACGCTAATTCTCCCGAACTGAAGGCGGCGATGGAGAAAGCAGGTGTAGAGGGACCACCTAATGTCCATTTCCTAAACGAAGTGTAAACACA
>Ga0315548_1004353_pt1 | contig 10238 bp, 6 predicted proteins | sample SalMarSW160110MG_2_FD_202540 | JGI IMG/M metagenome (GOLD analysis project Ga0315548, IMG submission 202540) | Salt marsh sediment microbial communities from the Plum Island Ecosystem LTER, Massachusetts, United States - Salt Marsh Sediment SW1601-110 ... | reverse complement strand
CACGGAAGCTGCATGAAGGGGAGCGGATGAGCGGTATGCCGCTATAGCTTGGTCAGGTGGCAGGACAGCAAACCCAACAGCACGTGCTGTAGCCTTCATTGCATGCTGTAGTTCTTCCTCGATCAGAAAAAATGGAACGGCACCTAAAATACGGTGTAGACTCCGTGCCAAGAGTGCAGCACCTGGGGGACCATCTAACTCGCCGATCTTCGATGAAATCCAGGGACGATCTGGCCAGCCAGTGGCAATAAACACAACAGAACCAGGAGAAATATCCTTAGCTAGTGCTTCTGCAGATGCCAAGACAAGTGGACGCTTGATTTTCTTCCGTGCCGCTTGATATAACGCCTGAATTACACTACGGCGATTTATATCTATAGTGATCAGCCGATCTATATCCTCAGCGACCGCTTCTATATAAGCTGTCATTTATCCACATCTCCTTCTAGGATAACATTTTTCATATACTAGAAAGAGGATTTTTAAGCACTTAACTCTCATAGATAACTTCCTCCAAAATCTGTTGAACTCTCTCCTCTTCCTTGATAATCTCTCCTTTTTTGTTTACTGCAAAACAAGCTCCGTTTATGATTCTTGTCTTAATTTCGCCCCTTGCTACTGGATTGCCTTTTAGTTGAGGAGCGTCAAGCAATCCAATTCTTACAGCTTTTTCTAATACCTCTGGATCAATGAAAGGATCTTCTTCTTTTCCAAGTGATTTTATTGCATAAAGCAGTATATTTGCTTCGTGAAGCAGTTCATCTTTTCTTTGAAGTACTCTTAGATCTTTTGTCATATCTGGCATTCCCATCAAACAATTTTGGATTATTCTTTTCGCGATCTTACAAGTTTTAACTACATCTTTTGGTGTGGCCGCATGATCTGCTTCACTATAAGAGACAGCATGGACTATATCTGGATTGACAGCCATGCTTAGATATACAGAAGAAGCCAGCTGAGCTTTTGCAAAATCAGGATCGACGGGATAACTTAGAAGTCCAGCAACTCTTACCTCTCTTAAAGATGTGAAGTTATCATCATGTAAAGACTCGATAAGCTCTATTTTAGCTAACATCTTTGCCAGATCCATTGCAGGGGAGGTTCCTAAAGGTGTGTTAAACATATATTGGGCAACGTAATGTCTTACGCCCATTTTTTTGGCATTGTAGGCTGCAAGATACGCCATCACAACTGCAAGAGTATCATGAGCATTTCTTAGAGACCATTGATGGGATTCATTAACCTCTACCGGAATTCCTCTCTGCGCATTCCATTCCATATTAAGTTGATTTTCTATAATGGCTGATTTTAGTGGTCTTTTGCTCCTTCCATCGAGTATACTATACCATGTCAAAGGTGTCGCGGTCCAGGCATTGTTTATAGTTTCATATAAAAGCCCGGACATTTTTATCAAATCTCTTGTGCCGCTGTAACATCTTAGTAGAGGGTAATTTCCATATCTCGATGCCTGATACAAACTCAAAAAGTCTTCTTTCTTTCTCAGGGGTACCCCCCCTGAACCTTCTTCCTTTGTCATCTCGTGAGGACGAAAGAAACTTTCCTGTGCATTCTGATCTGGCGCAATAGAAATAACATCAACTACTTTTGCCTGCGCAATTTTCTTTATCCCTTCTATAGTTTCCTCAAAAGATGGCAATCCAAAATGGTGACGAATAATAGGAAATGGCTTCTTTAAAATAATTCTTTCAATTAAATTATTGGGATAGTACTCTTTCTTATGCTTTACTTTTTCTCTTTTAAGATAAGCTATGCTGTCCTCCATCGTGCTCAATCCTGTAAAAATAGCTTCAAAAATTCCCATTTTTTCTGCAACTTTAGCGACAGGAACAGTACCTCCAAAGATCCATCTTTTATCTTTTAAATCATATTTTTCTATATATGTTTTTAATTCATCCAACAAAATCTTAGCATTCTTTGGAGTAAGTCTATAAGAAACTCCAATAATATCTGGATTATATTCTAGAACTTCTTCTATAAGTTTCTTTACTGGAACGGCAGGACCTAAAAACTTTGTTTCATACCCAAGCTTTTCAGCTATGGTAAGAAAATTTATAGTCCCGGCCACATGGACGCAGCTTCCAATTGATGCAGCTAAAATTTTACTCATATTACTCACCTCCATTTACATAATCAATGATTTGCTGCTTATTTTTTCCTTCCAGCCCCAAGCTCTCTACAGTCCTGCCTTTCTTCATAAAGTCAACTCTGTAGAACTGAGAGGCAATACCAATAACACTATTAATCAATGGTGTTTGAACTCCGAGCAGTTTCCCCAGAGAGGCCATAGGTATAAGGCCTGTAGGAATATCTTCAAAAATATAGCGATGCTTCAAAAACTCAGGTGATCCTATTCCTTCATACTTCTCAGTATCCTGAATAAGTTCGTACAAAGAGTCTCCATTGGCATCATAGACCTCTCTAAGCCAATCACTTGCAGATAACGCCTTAACATCAAGCTCATGAGCAATCATTCTCCTTTCATTATCTACCCTTTCCAGGAAATCTGCAATTTGGGGAGTTATTCCTTCAAAATAATAATTGAATCTTTCTTTTGATTCGATTCTGCCAATATTGAGAATCATGGTAGAAGGATGAAATATTGCACCTATATTATTCAAACTTGTTTCTAATACATTTTTTGCTTCTTTAAAAGATTCATGCAGATTTTTTAACTTATTGATTACTTTTTTAGTATCTGAAGACGGTAAAGCAGCGACAGGAACAGAATTTTTTACCCCTAATATCTTCACTTTTGGGTCTATTACTCGACTGACAAAGAGAAAAGTTTGAGCTTCCGCGAGGTATATTCTCTCCTTCACTTCATTTTTTTTGAGGATATTCTGAAATTCTAAAGCTCCACCAGTTCTTCCCGGGTTCAAAACTATAATCTGTTCATCTGAAAGATGAGGTGCACATGTCTTTGCAATGAATCTGTGTGCCTGCGCAGGTAAAACTACCATAATTAAATCAACATCTTCAATTGCCTTTTTGATATCTGTTGTTATAATTTCTAGACCTGCAAATCCTTTAAACAATCCACTTAAATTAATTCCTCTATTTACCTTTACTCTCTTAATTCTCTTTTCACTCCTATTATATAGGGCGACGGAAAAGCCTTTGGATGAAAGATATCCAGCAAGAGCCTGCCCACCGTTACCGGCACCTAAAACAGCTATTCTCATAACTTCACCTACTAAATAGAAAAAGTCTTAGATATAGATCATTTTATTCTAAGTAGAGTTTTTCTCTTACCTAAATTCCCTTTACCGTAAGATTTTTCAACCAAATTATACTTGACTAATTTGTCAGCACTTTTTGATACTGCAGCTTCTGTAAAACCAATCTCTCGAGCAATATATCCGATGGAATTGGAATCTCCTTTTTCTGTTAAGTACAAAAGCACCAGCAAAGCTGCTGGATTTCTTTTGATTTCGTATGGAAGGGTTTTTATATCCAAGTGTTTCATCTCTATTTAACGTTCTTTATTTTACAATTATTATATATTGTTCATTAAACTATAAAAAACTTTTGGTGCAATAAGAGAAGTGTTGAGTACGGAAATTATTAATTATATTTAATATTCTATTCCTTTTCTTGATGAAACTCCTTTCGACAACGGATGTTTTATCTCTTTTATCTCAGATGCCAGATCTGCTACATCTATAATTTCTTGGGGCGCATGCCTCCCCGTAAAAATCAATTCTACGTGATCGGGCTTATTTTTTATCAAATCGATAACACTTGCAATATCTATTAGTTTGAAATCCAGTGCCACATTTATCTCATCCAAAATAACTATATCATATCTTCCTTCAATTACAATCTCTTTAGCAAAATTCAAAGCTTCTTTAGCACATTCTATATCTAAAGGATCTGGATTATCTTTATTAACAAACGATGCTCGTCCAAAGGATTTTATCTTAAAATTCTTGGTTTTTGTTGCCTGTATACACTCGCCACTACAAACACTTTTCATGAATTGGATCATGTAGACTTTATACCCATGGCCTAAAGCCCTGAAAGCGATCCCTAAAGCTACTGTTGTTTTTCCTTTACCATCTCCTGTATAAACTTCAACTAATCCCTTCATTTTAATACCGTCCAAAACTATTTTTGAGCTATAAAAAATCCTCCAGACTTACCTGCTTTTTTTCGGTAACGATCTCATCAAAACTCTTGTCAAAAAAAATTAAAAGAGAATCTGCTATCGGTACTAACTGTTTTTCTATATAGTGATCGTAATCTATCTTTACTTTGTCTAAGTTTTCTATAGGTTCTGGTCCATTCTTTGTCATCACATACTTTATGACTCTGTCCTTAAAATTCTCGAGTTTTCTTGCTGCCTTGACGTGAGGGGGCGTTGTTTTTGTGTAAGATTCCAGATTTTTTCTTACCCCTTTCTTATAAATTAAAAGAGAATCAAGTTTACCGGATTTTAGGTCTTTTACCGTTTCTTTTATATATGTTTCATAATTTTCACTCAAAAATACTTTTTTTAATAGATTGTACTGAAACTCTTTGGCTAAATCTGTCCAGTCTCTCCTTACATATTCTAATCCTACTATATCCACGTTTTTTCCCATTAATCCTGCATATCTCTTCTTTGCACCTTTTTCCAGATGCCTCTGTCTTGGGAGATAAAACTTTTCATACAGCTTCTCGAACTCAAGTATGAGGTAATTTTTTGTCCCGTAATTCTCTGTGACATGCAAATCATAAAACTCGTTTATATTTTTCTCGATCTCTTTTCCTATTTTTTCTGCTTCTTCATAATTTCTAGCATTCGAAACAACAAAAATCGAATCTGTATCGCCATATATAACCTTATATCTCATTTCTTCGACTTTCTTTGTTGTCAGGTTCAAAAAAGATCTCCCGAATGCAGTTATCGCATTTGCAATCTTTGAGTTATAGAACCTGCAGTTTTGATTTCCAAGAACACCGAAAAAGGAGTTCATGATAATTTTGATAGCGTACTGCTCTTCGTATATATGTTTCACTTTTTTTCTCTTTTCCATAAGTTCTAAGATTATCTCGGGAAGGATGGCCTTCTCATCTTTGAAGTAAACATCATTCGGAGCTTTTATCTTTGTTTTTTTTTCTGTAAATGTCATAGGATCAATATTCATTGTTACCATTATCGAGGGATACAGACTCCGAAAATCGAAGAGAAGAACATGATCATATATACCATATAAAGGCTCTCTGACAAGGCCGCCAATAACATGCTTCCTTTCTCCTCCTGCGACTGAAGGGCAGACTATTCCTCTCTTTCTCGCTCTTCTTAAGTATAATGAATCAAAAGATGCAATAGATCCCTTCACTCTATCCAGTTGCAATCCCGTTATCCCTGCCATCTTTTTTGTGAACTCAATGAGCTTTTTTTCTTTGAGGATATTGTAAACGAGCTCAGCATCTTTTTTGTTATACTCCAAGAGTTTTTCAGGGTCTTGTTCAAAGATCTTATGGATATCCTTCTCGATCTCAATCTTTCTTTCTCCCAAAACTTCGAAAGCAGCTGTATCCAGTTTATAATCTTCAAGTTTTACAGCAAAATCTCTAACTAAATACATTCCATCGAGAACCATCCTTCCGTCGAGAGTTACTCTCGAAGCCCTGATAAACGATCTCTCTGTCCTGAACTTCGTGCCTCTTTCAGATCTCCCCAGATCAAAAGAGATTTTATATTTTGAAAATCTCTTTTTAAGATACTCAAAATCGAAGTCTATAACATTCCATCCTACGATAATATCTGGATCCTCTTTTATTATATATTTTTTAAGTTCCATCAGTAATTCTCTTTCATTAGAACAATAATTTGATTTTTTTATCTTTTTTTTAATTATAAAACTTTTGTATTCTTTCCCATTGTAAAAACTAACACATATTATTTCTTGCGTTTCTTCATCCACTTCTATGTCTACCGAAAGTATCTTAAGAAGTATATCTCCCTCAGAAGGTAATATTTCAGGATTTTTGTAGATTCTGTTTACTCTTTCTCCATGAGTATACTCCCCGTTTATATCTATAACTGAATATATATTATAATCAAATAAAAATCTGTAAGCAAATCGTATATCTGCCTCATAGCACTCTATTCTATTTTCCTCAAACTCTCTCCTGAGTTTCTTAACGTCTGAAGGTATATCTGTGTATACTTTTACTACTTTTTCTTTTGAAAAATTCACAAACTCTGTTTTTTCATGATCAAAATTCTCAATTTCCAATGCAGAATTGAGATCTCTTTCTCTGATAAAAAAGTAAGGCCTGTATTCTTTCAAACACAAAAAGCTTTCTCCATTCTCCAATCTACCGTATAATCTAACAAATACCTTGTTACCCTTAATCTCGTATGTTGGATGAACTATAAAACCTTTCATCAATACAATTTCTCAGCATAATTTTTATATCTATTGATTATGTTTGAGTTAGAGTTGCAATTAAAAGAAAAATTATATAAACTTCTAAGCAATAACAAATATAATATATGGGTGTTATATGTAGAACTATGTAATAGAGGATAATAAAATGGATAATAAAAAAGAAATGAAGGACTTAAACGAGTATAAAGAAAAGCTATCTGCAGTATATAATTTATCGAGAGAGATGAGTCTGAGTTTAGATCTGGGTCATATCTCGAAAACTGTATTAAATACAGTGAAAAGAGTTTTTAATTTCGATATCTGCAGTCTTCTTTTGATAGATGAAGGAAAAAATGAGCTTTATGTTAAAGAATTTTATGGTTATGATGAGAAAGTTAAAGACTTTAGAATAGCATTGGATAGTCCTGCCGGAATCACAGCTTATGTTGCAAGAACTGGAGAATCGTATTATTGTCCCGATGCGAAAAAAGACAAAATATATTTAAATTGCTGTTCGAAAACCAAATCCGAAATCTGTGTCCCTTTAAAAATTAAAGATAAAGTTATTGGAGTATTAGATGCTGAAAGCAAAGAACTCAATGCTTTCTCAGAAGAAGATCAGAGATTGCTTGAAACATTGGCATCTCAGGCAGCGATCGCGATAGAGAATGCAAGACTTTTCAGAGAGCTTTCATCTTTAAAAGAGTTCAATGAAACTATTGTAAGTTCTCTAAACGAAGGAATCTGGGTCGAAGATGAAAAAGGCTTCTGTACGTATGCAAACCCTAAAATGAGAGAGATGTTAGGATATGAAAGTCTTGTGGGAAAACACTGGAAAGAAATAGTTGTTCCAGAAGAAATTAGTCACATGGGAGAAGAAACAAGAACATATGGAAGAAGATCTTCCTATGAGAGTATTCTCTTAACAAATAATGGGGAGAGGATTCCTGTAATTGTCTCTGCAACCCCATTGTTTGAGAAAGGAAAGTTTATTGGAACAATAGGAGTTTTTGTAGATATAAGAGAGCACAAGAAAATGGAGGAATCACTGAAAAAATCAGAGAGGCTATACAGATCACTTTCTGAGTTCAATAAAAAGCTTTTGGAGAATTCTCCAGTAGGAATAATGAACATAAACAAAGAAATGAAAGTTGAGTATGAAAATCCAGAGATGAGGAGAATTCTGGAAGTACCTTTTGGAAAAGAGTTGGATGCAATGGGAATGGATATAAGAGAGATTCCTTCAATAAGGGAAAATGGGATATCCTCAATTTTTAACAAGCTTAGAAAAGAAAAAGAGATATCCAAAGAAATATCCTTGATGTCTGTATCTGGAGAGAGGATCTATCTTAGTTTAAAAGGAGTATCACTGTTTAAAGGTTTTAAATTTGCTGGAGCTGTTGTGATCGTGAATGATATCACCGAACGAAAAAAGGCTGAGGAAGGGCTACGAGAGAGTGAGGAAAACTATCGGCAACTTGTTGAGATCTCGCCTGATGCAATTTATGTTCACAGCGACCGTAAGTTTGTTCTTGTGAATCCGGCTATGATGAAAATTCTCGGTGCAGCAAACCCGGAAGAGCTCATAGGAAGACCAATAAGCGATATCATACACCCTGACTATTTGGAGATCATAGAAGAACGAGATCAAAAGATAGAACGGAAAGGTGAAAGAGTTTCTCTCCTCGAAGAAAAGTTCATACGTCTTGATGGGACTATAATTAATGTGGAGGCAGCAGCAGCCCCATTGATTTACCAGGGCAAGCCAGCGATACTGGTTGTCATCCGTGACATCACAGAGCGCAAACTCCTCGAACAGCAAAGAGAAAAATCAAGAAAGGAAGCAGAGTTCTATGCAGATGTACTGGGACATGACGTGGGAAACATCAATCAGATTATCTCGGGGCATCTTTATCTTCTTGAGAATGCAAAGGACGAAGAAACGAGAAAGAAAAATGTGAGGGGTATAAAAAAATCCATAATGAAATCTGCTAGATTGGCGGAGAGTATGAAGACGTTAAAGATAATAAAAGATACAAAAATAGAAAAATTCGATCTTAATAAATCTATAGAGAGATCGATAAAAAATATCAAGGAGTATTCTGATAGAGAAATAGAAGTAAATCTAAATATTGACAAGAAATACTATGTCAAAGCTAACGATTTCCTGGATAGAGTATTCTTTAACATCTTTGAAAATGCTGTAGAATATACGTTCCATGATCCTGTGATCATATATGTAAGAACTGAAGAAAAAGATTGTTTCTGTAATGTACACATATGCGATAATGGTACAGGCATTTCAAAGGAAAAAAGGAAAGATATCCTTGAGAATCTTGAAACATTGTCAAAAAGAACAGGGATGGGATTTTATCTTACAAAGAAAATACTCGATAGATTCAATGGAAAGTTCGAGATAAGAGATGTAGAGAAAGGAACTGAGATAGTTGTCAGTATTCCCGTAATGGTATGAGGAGGCTTATAACAGATAATGAGGTAGATATATTGACGCTCTTCGAGGGAAGGTTAGAGTCCCAATAACTTTATATTGCATTATGGAAATTGATCTTTATGGTAAAGATAAACAAGGATGTATGTATGTTGTGCGGCGGATGTGCCAGTGTGTGCCCTTTTAATTGCATTACTGTTACTGAAAGAGAGGTCATAATCGAGAACTGCAAGGAATGCGGGACATGCAAGAAGTTCTGCCCTGTGGGGGCGATAGAATGAAGACGGATGTCATAATAGTCGGTGCAGGACCTGCAGGGAGTATGGCTGCGATCAATAGTAAATGTGATACCATTCTTATAGATCAGCGAGCAGAGATAGGAGTACCGAAGCAGTGTGCGGAAGGAGTTTCAGAGAGCCTTTTCGAAAAAATTGGTATAAAACCAAAAAAAGAATGGATATCGAAGGAAATTAAAGCTACATCCCTTATATCCCCTTCGGGGATTGAGATAAAGCTGGATGACAAAAGAGTGAAAAGGGCAAAGTTTGGATTTGTTCTCAACAGAAAAAATTTTGATAAGGGTTTAGCAGAAATAGCTGCAAATACTGGAGCGGAATTGATGCCGAAAACAAGATTTATAAGAGCAGAAAAAACTAAAAATGGTATAAAGATCTATGCTAAAAGATTCAATAAAAAAATAGAGATAGTGGGGAAGATACTTATAGCATGTGATGGGGTGCAGTCGAGGGCTGCCAAATCTTTTGGATTGAACACAACGCTGCCTTTAAGATACATAGAATCATGTTACCAGTATGAGATGACGAATATAGAAATAGAGCCAGCAGTTGAGCTTTATTTTGGCAGGGTCTATGCCCCCGGAGGGTATTTATGGATATTTCCAAAGGGGGAAAACTCCGCCAATGTGGGGATAGGAATAGTTCCTTCACTCACAGAAAAGAGAGCTAAAGATTATTTGGACAATTTTTTGAAGAGTGAAAGATTAAAAGGTGGAAAAATTGTAGAGATCAACGCGGGAGCTGTTCCTATTTCAACTCCCCTGGAAAAAACTTATGCTGACAATTTAATGGTCTGCGGCGATGCAGCGAGAATGGTAAATCCTCTTACAGGTGGAGGGATACATACCGCTTGTATCTCCGGATCAATAGCTGGAAGAATTGCCACAAAGGCTGTAGAAAAAGAAGATTGCTCAAAAAAATTTTTGAGTGAGTATCAGAAATTATGGAGAAATGAATTCGGAAGAGAACTTGAGTACTATGGAAAAGCTCAAGAAGTACTTATAAAGCTTACAGATGCAGAACTGGATAAGATAGCGGAATCTTTACTGGAAATAAAATTAGAAAGTATTTCAACGATGGAAGTTCTTAAAGCTATATTAAAGATGAATC
>Ga0315548_1004346_pt1 | contig 10247 bp, 10 predicted proteins | sample SalMarSW160110MG_2_FD_202540 | JGI IMG/M metagenome (GOLD analysis project Ga0315548, IMG submission 202540) | Salt marsh sediment microbial communities from the Plum Island Ecosystem LTER, Massachusetts, United States - Salt Marsh Sediment SW1601-110 ... | reverse complement strand
ATGAAGATCGAATCCCCTCAAAGAGCTTTCCTCTTGCCATCTGCCTCAATTCACCTATGAAACAGCAGGATAGTGCTTTTTCCTTAACCTCCCCTACCCTATATTTTCCCTGAGGCTCACACATATTGATCCATTGGTTTGTAATGGCTCTAGATGCGGTAAGCATGCCCTTCTCTTCTCTTCGTTCAGTAATTAGATAGAAGGGATGATTGCCTCTTTTGCAATATTCTTCACAGGCATAACATGTTACACAATCGCGCAAAACAAAAGAACCTTCACCTTTGATGATTTTCATCATTTCATTGTGTGCTGTGTCTCTATCCACATCTATATACTGGCACTTAAACAGACAGTCAGAGGTTGGACAGGTTACACAAACATTTTCATCAAATTTTAACCTATACATACAAAATCCTCCTTTCTTTTTGACGGCGGTCCAAAGAACATTAAATAGAACTCAATGTAGTCCTTAGTTCTGGCTCTGCGCCTTTTTAAAGGCTCTCCCCTATAAGCTGATTCACCATCTCATTAGGGCCGAGATAGATCTCCACAATCTTCGTGTCCCTCAGGTACTTTTCTACTGGATATTCCTTAGAATAGCCATACGATCCCATTACCTGAACGCAATTTGAGGCCACCTCTGAGGCTATCCTCGTTCCGTATACCTTTGCCATGTTCGAGTACCGGACCCTGTTGCTGTCCCTCATCTTAAGCGACCACGATGCCCGGTAGACAAGGAGCCGGGCTGCATCGATCTTAGTGGCCATATCGGCGAACATGGATGAGATGAGGCTGTGCTTTATCAGGGCCTTTCCCCCGACCACCCGCTCCTTACAATAGTTCAGGGTATACTCAAATGCGCCCCGCGCCATGCCCACAGAGATCATTCCTGCTCCCAACCGATTATAGGCAACGGTTCTCTGAAGAAGGTTATGGCCATCTCCGATCTTTCCGAGCAAGTTACTCTTGGGTACCCTGCAGTTCTCGAATACGACCTCTCTGTTCTGGTCCTCTGCCATCCCCATCTTCCGCTCTACCTTGCCCCATGAAAGCCCTGGTCTGTCCTTTTCCACTACGAGGATCGCGGATCCTTTGTCCTCGAGCTTGGGATCGGTAGTCGCTACCACCACATAGTGAGAGGCGATCCCTGCATTGCTCGGCCATATTTTCACCCCATTGATAATGTAGTCGTCGCCATCCTCTTTGATGATCGTCTTCACGGTTCTCAAGCGCATCCGCTCGTCCTCTATATCTGCCCCTGAAGCGGGCTCGGTCATACAAATGCAGCCTAGGTTGACCTCCTCCCGGGAGGCGAGGGGCCTTAGGAACCGCTCCCTCTGCTCGTCATTTGCCGCCATGACGATGGGTGTCTGTGCAAACCAGGTGTCGCTGATCACGCAGGCCGCACCTCCATTAACCGCAGCGAGCTCTTCTATGACCGCCATGGCAGTCATGCCGTCTGCGCCAGTACCGCCGTACTTGGGATCAATGACGAGGCCCATGAATCCCAGTTCTGCAGCTTTCTGCAATACCTTGCTCATGTACTGGTGGGTATCCCAGTCGTCCTCGAACTTGTCGTTGTAAGGCTTTATCTCATTTTCAGCAAATTTTCTTGCTAGTTCCTTAAATTGAAGTCTTTCTTCTGAAAGTTGAAAATTATACATGCTGCCCCTCCTCGATTTCTTTATCCTTTTACAGCTCTTAATACTTTAGGAACCTTCAAAATGTTTGTCATTTCCTTTTTTGAAGAAGAATGAACTCTCCGCGCAGCAAGCTTCATGGTGTAGCATCGACTTCACTTTGCTTCGCCGATCATAAGGAAACGTTCTATTTCTTGGACCCTCCCCGCAGCAAGCTGCGGAGAATTCCAAGCTAAATATGTCAAGAGTCAAGATGAATGCCTTCGGCACTCTTGACACTTTACTTTATGAGAATTTCATCTCAATGAATAGCTTCTGAAACATGAGTGTATGAGCTCCATCTGGGAGGGAGCGTGTTTCCCCTAAAACCAGATACCGAAGCTGCCCCATGTCCAGAGACCGTATCGTGCATTTCCTCACCGTACCACGGCTCCTGATCGGAAGAGAAACCGGATGAGAGTGAGCACCGATTACCGCGTTCACAGCTCCCTTCAATGGTTCGGTGCGCAGTGGTGAAGAAAACGTAGCGCCGCAATCGAAGAGGTTTGCTTCCGGATGCGGCGGAATTGGATCGAGCTCATCCACGAGGAGTGCGGGGAATGAGTGATTGTTTGCGAGAAATTCCCTGTCGTTTTCCATCTCACGGAGTCCATAGAAACAGTTAGCAAAATAAAAGTCTCGGCTGTGGCTGAGACGTTCGGTGAGGTCCTGAGAGCTGGGTGAGAAACACTTCGAACCTCACCGAGAACTAAACAAGTATCGGCTCTCCTCTGCTCACGGGCTTCGTTATGATCATACGAGCATACCTGCTCAGGAAGATTGTTAAAGACGGGGAGTTATAAGAGCATACCTTAGACACAGCCCAGCCCCCTCACATCCCCTCGAATAGTTGCCTGGATGCTCGGAGCCCATAAGGAGGGAGTCTTCCTTTCCCGTGATCTTAAAAATCGATACAGGAATCGTCGAAGCCATGAACCACAATGCCGAAACTATTGGTCAGAGGGCTCGTGGATACAGAAACGAACAAGGCTTCTCGTTAGCGATGCTCCATGTCCTCCGCATGCTGCAATTAAAGCCATGTCAGCATAGATCCTCTAAGGAGCCACATTTTTAAAAGTTATGAAGGGTTTCTGTCGCTGAGATCGAACTTTTTGGTATGGGTAATCTTCGCTAGGTTGTTAGGTAAAATTGTAAGTTATAATTAAGGCCATTCCCAAAAAGCCTGATAAGATATGATATATATTGCAAAAATGGTGATTTATTTTAAGGATTGGTGTTAATCATTATCTTGAATATCGAGCTTTGTCAAATAAAAATTAGCCCCCTGATTCCACCTTGCATGATCGTGAATCCCATTTAACTATCACAAACCAATGAAAGGCTGCGTCATTAATCGAAGAATTTTGGCATCTCAAGTTGATAAAGAAAAAGCAAAAATGCTTAAAAGAGTTCTCTTTAAATATGAGAATAAAGCCTTACTTTGCTACCTAATTGATGGCCTCTTCAAGGCCTTTTGAACACATAGTTCAGCTGACTATTCGGCAGTGTGTTGCTCACGGATTTCAACTCCATTCCCACCTTTAAATCCTCATAGGGTATCTCCTTTGCTATCCTCCCGAATACCTTAAAATCGCCGTAATCCACGAGGGCAATCGTATAGGGAAGATCATCCTCAAATCCCACGGGCCCATACTTGAGCTCGCTGAAGCTCATGAGCCTTCCGGCCCCGGAAACCTCAAACCACTCCATGTTGCTCTGCAAGCAGGTGGAGCAGTCCGAGCGTGGAGGAAAGAACCTAGCTCCGCAATCCTTGCATCTGGTGCCCATTACTCTTCCCTCCTCGAGGTAGTCAATAAAGTCATTCGTCTTGCTGATAGCCGTAAAGCTCACGGTACCGAATTTTTTAAATCTATCATCCACTTCCTTCTTGGCCATTTTCTCACCTCCCCAGGATGGTTACATTCCCATAAAGGCCGACACCGCCGATATTATGGACAAGCCCAATCTCTGGATCTTTCACCTGCATCTCTCCTGCATCTCCACGGAGCTGGATCACGATGGTCCTGATCTGAGAGCCACCTGTTGCCCCAATGGGATGCCCTTTAGATAGCAGGCCTCCATCTATGTTCACGGGAATGCTCCCTTCTTTGTATGTCTCCTTTGATGCGATCAGGTCTTTCCCCTCGCCCGGCTTCGCGAATCCAAGGTTCTCATAAGCCATCATCTCCGCTATGGTAAAGCAGTCATGTACCTCGGCCACATCGATATCCTTAGGCCCCAGGCCTGCCATCGTGTACGCCTGTTTTCCCGCTTCAATACTGACCGCCAACCCGGTCAATAGGGCCCTGCCGGCCATGTTCACCGCCTCTGAGGCGGCACCGATTCCCAGAATCCACACGGGCTTCTCGCACATGGCCTTGGCCTTTTCCTCGCATGCCACAATCACGCAGGAACTGCCATCTGCATTGGCACAGCAATCGCCTACCCTCAAGGGTTTTGCCACAGGAGCGGACATATTGCTCTCGGGATCGGTGAACATCTCCATGGTCACCTCTTTTCGATACACGGCCTTCTCATTGATCTGTCCATAGGTAGCAGCCTTCACCCGTATCCTGGCAAGATCCTCAAGGGTTGTCCCGTACTTGGCCATGTGCGCCTGTGCGTACATGGCATAGTATGCAGGCATCATGGTACCAAAGGGTGATTCCCACTGAATATCAGCCCCTCGCCCCATCCTCTCCTGGGACTCGCTGGATGAGATCTCCGACATCTTCTGAAAGCCGACAATCGCCACCACATCGTGCAATCCAGCCTTCACCATGGAATAGGCCACCTTTAAGGCAGAGCTGCTCGAGGAGCAGACCGACTCAATGTAGAAGGTAGGCTGAGGAATGAGGCCCAGATACTCGGCGATCACGCCGGCCGGAGATCTCTGCTTATCGTACTCCGGTGCAGAGGCGATTATCGAAGCGTCTATGTCCTTTGTCGCTATCTTGGCATCCTCTATGGCCTCCTTAAATCCCTCAAAGGCAAGCTCCCTTATGGAGCCTGGATACCCTCTCACGAACTTACTCTGTCCAACGCCAATTATGCCAACTCTTCCCATAGTTGTTCCTCCTTTTTTAACCCAGGGATTTAATCAAACTCGCCGGTGTAGCTATATTATAACTACAATATAGTTCTACATGTCAATACCAAAAGACGTAGGACATAAAAACAGGACTCCACACGCCAACTTATTCCTAAGAAACCAGGGCATGGAGATGTCTTTTCTTGAAGGGAACTGGGGGGTGTCTTTTTTTGGTATGCCCCTGGCCCAAACCTGGCTTGCTATAACTATGTTTAAAGCTACGGAAAGTATATGCTCTTTACAAGCCAGGAAGGTAATTTGCAAGGTCGCGCCAGGCCAGGCCTCATAGAGCTTTGACATCTGCCCCGAAAATCGGGATGAATCGATTGAGGATGAATGACTTTCGGAACCCGGCTCCGCTACCCTACCTCAGCAGGAAATAGACGCTTAACCCCGTCACGGTCTGGCCGTGGTCTATTTCACCCCGTCGTATCATCTCCGGAACCCTCTCGAGATCTATCAGGCACACCTCTATATCCTCAGCTGCATCGAGCATGGGCTCGGCTACCTTCTCTACTCCCGTTGCCACATAAGTGAATCCGGAATGCGTGAGGACTGCTGGCTGCGGGTAGGTCTTTGCTAAAAGGAAGAGCTCCCTTGCCCGATATCCTGTCTCCTCCATGAGCTCTCTTGTGGCGGTCTCTTGAGGGCTGAGATCGTTATCATCGATCAATCCTCCAGGTAACTCAAGAAAGCTCCGGCCACAACCGTGCCTGTATTGACTGATCATAACGACTTGATCTTCCGGCGTGATGGGCACTACCTGAACCCAGTTTGGAAAATCGATCACATAGAAATCATGATCCTCGCCTGTCCTCGGAGAACGGCACCGATTCACCCTTACGGAAAAAAGGCCCATATCCGGGCCTTCATGGGTCTCGATAATAGGCCATGGTTTTATCATAGATGTTCCCCTTTTGAAAGGACCCCTAAATCGGCACGGAGCTCCGATGCGGTGCATACCTTGAGGAGAGGGAAGAGTGCGCTCTTTGTATACACCTCTAGGATATCGTGATGGACCTTCATTGAGGCGGCCGCGGTACAGTCGGATACGATGACGCAGCGAAAATCATAACAGATCGCATCAAGCGCAGTTGTCAAAACGCACACGGGTGTGGCAATGCCGGTTACCGCGCACAGCGCGACATTTCTCTCCCTCAGGTATCGCTCCAAACCGGTCTGAAAAAAGGCTGAGAAGCGCGGTTTGGGCAGCCATAGATCCTCGGGCTTTGTCTCAAGCTCGTCGATTACTTCGGCTCCCTCGGTACCCTTCAGTGAGTCCGGTTTCATTCTGCCGGTGAAGATGAAATCATCCTCCTTGAATGCATCCGTTGCAAAGACAACAGGCCAACCACGCTCCCTGAATATCATGGTGAGTTCCCTGATTGGGTCGACGATAGCCTTTGCAAAGGGTGTAATCTTTAACTTTCGTCGGGGGTCAAAGTAATCCTTGACCATATCTATCACCAAAACGGCTGGGATGTTCCCTTGCATCATCGAAGCATGTTCCTTGTTCTCATTCATCCGGTCCCTCTGCCACGGGTGAAGCATTTGTATACTATTTTTTGACAATTGACAACCTCTCATCGCTGGTGCTATAGATCTCACCGTAATTAAGCCCATTAGGGAGGGAGCAAAGATCATAACCCATGACAGAGATGGGCGGCTCAGCCGGTTGTTCGGAGAGATTGCCAAGAGGGAAGAGGAGATGGGGATAAGGGCTGATGAAGGATTTGGAGATAGGAATTGAAAAGGCGAGTTGTCATCACCGGTATGGGGGCTGTAACTCCCTTAGCCGTGGGCGTTGAAGAGAGCTGGAAGAAATTATGCGCCGGGCACTCCGGGATCAAACGAATTACCCAGTTCGACGCGTCTTCCCTGAAATGTCAGGTGGCAGGAGAGGTACAGGGCTTTAACGCAGAGGATTTCGTAACGCCCAAGAAGGCCAAGAGGACCGATCGGTTTGTCCACTTCCTCCTGGCTGCCGCGAAAATGGCCATGGAGGATAGCAATCTTACCATCAGGCCCGATGAGGAATACAGGACCGGCGTAATTGCTGCCACGGCCATTGGATCGTGCAAGACCTTCGAGCAAAACCATGAGCTTATCGTACAGGGGCGCATAAAGCAGGTAACCCCCTACCTGGTAATCAACCTTTCCGCGAATACCGCTGCCGGCGAGATGGCGGCCATGTGCAGGGCCCGAGGAACCCACCACTTCCTTCAGGAGGCATGTTCGGCCGGAACGAACGCAATAGGCCTGGGATTCAGGGCAATTATTCATGGAGAGGCCGAGATAATGCTGGTTGGTGGGGCTGATGCGGGCATCAGCCCCACCTTGATGGCAAGCCTTGATAACCTCGGTGCGATTGCCACCTCCTGGAACGATCAACCCCATAAGGCGAGCAGGCCCTTTGAAAAGAGGAGAAACGGGTTCGTGACGAGTGAGGGCTCCGGAGTCCTTGTCCTTGAAGAGCTCAAACACGCGAAAGACCGGGGTGCAAGGATTTATGCGGAGATCATTGGGTACGGATCCACCTGTGATGCCTATCACGCGGTGGCACCGATCCCAAGCGGTGAAGGAGCGGTCAAGTGCATGGAGCTCGGCATTGAAGAGGCCGGCATTACCATACATGAGATAGGCTATATCAATGCCCATGGAACCGCCACCGTTGCGAACGATGAAACGGAAACCCTTGCCATAAAAAAGCTTTTCGGCCCAAGGGCACAGGAGATCATGATTAGCGCGAACAAGTCCATGATAGGCCATATGTGGGGAGCTGCGGGTGCCGTTGAAGGTATCTTTACCGCAAAGACCTTGCAGGATGGCATCATACCCCCCACCATTAATCTGGATGAGGCCGACCCCAAGTGCGATTTGGACTATGTCCCCCACAAGGCCAGGCGTAAAGAGGTGCAGTTTGCCCTCTCGAATTCATTCGGCTTCGGAGGCATCAACGCAAGCCTTGTGTTTAGAAAATATAAAGAATGAAAACCCGCCCGCACCCGGATCATCCTGTCGTTTCGAACTTCGTTGTGAGCTCAGCTATCCAATCCTAAGAAACTCAATTCAAAAGAACAGCGGAATCTTTTTTTGCAGGGAACAGGGGGATGTCTTTTTTCCCTATGCCCTTATTATGCTTTGTTAATTGTCCCGAAAATCGGGATGAATCAAATCCGCATCGTATGTTCATAGATTGGTTACAATTCATCCCGTTTTTCGGGACCTTGCAATCACATTTACTTAAAGGGCATAGGGAAAAAAGACATCCCCCTGTTCCTTAGATTCATCGCTTCTCGGCAAAAGGGAATATAAAAAAGGGGTATCTCCCTGTTCAGCAAAAGGTTTCTTTCACCGATAACCCTTAAGTGAAGCGCGGGGGTCATTCGTTAAATTCCTTGACATAGGTTTCTTTATCCCGTAGTTTTCCCTCAAATATCTCAATTGTCTTAATGAGTTACATCCGCTTCTATGGCAACATCCAGCTCTTACAAAAAGAGATCTTCCTCTCGCACGAGGTTCCTCGAACTATGCTGCTTCTTGCTCGTTGTCATTATCATTGCAATTGTCTCCCTTTATTTCTTCAAAAAGGATTTTGCCACTGAAATTAGACAAGTCAGACAGGCTAAACCCAATCTCTTCTTTATCGGTATCGACGTATCACAAACCCTCAAATCAGACGTGCTCGCTGCATTCAATCGAGCCCTCATCGAACGGCTGAGGCATTTCATCGGGGAAGAGGAGGTCTTCTATCAAGTCTCCGTTTTCGGAATTCAGGGTTGTGGCATGGATGCTGTTGCGGAGGCAGTCTCAACTCGCGCACCAAAGGACGCCCGTTCTTTTCGTTGGAAGGTTGAGGGAAGGATTAAGGGGATATCCACCGCGGGAAGATCGGATGAAGATGACAAAACGCCACTGACTACCCCCCTGTTTTGCTTTCTCGAGAAGATACTTAGGGAAAGGATCGGCGAAAGGGTGATAATCTTTTCTGATCTCGTCAATGACGACGAAGGATGCCAAACACACTACCGCTTTCCTTTAGAGGCAATACTAAGATTTGGGGCCGACAAGAGAAGCCAGATTATCTTTTTGTACCCTACCCCTTACGTGCCCTATCATAATCCAACGCTTCAGAAAAGATTGATGAAAAAGCAAAAGGACTTCCTGCTGGATATGCGTGAACTAAGCAGTAACGGCAAGGTAAGGGCATTCTACTGTCACCTGCCGGATGATCCGATAAAGCGTGATAGGTTTCTGGCAGCAAACCTGGCCAAATCCATACCTTCAACCATGTTCGAAATCGTTTGGGAGAGGGCTTCCCGAATGCTTGATACGATAATTGGTGCGATAAGGGGGTAACGGTTCATGAAACTCATATTTATAGAGGCGAGGGATTTACCCGATGCGTGGTTTCAATGTGTCTACCAGATACTCGATGAGGGAAGAACCTACACCATAGATAGGGGAAGCTTTCAGGGGCAAAAGAGGCTTGAGTTCGATTACGTGACCGTACACATCAAGTTTCCAGGTACAAGGCCCCTTTTGCCCGACATTCCTCCTTCCCTGGGAATACCCAATCCGGTTGCCGACGATTACCTCGATCAGTACCTTCCCTACCTTATGACCTCGGTAAAAAGGGAAGGCGAGGAGTATACCTACGGGGAATATCTTGAGCCCCAGATCGATGAAGTGATACGAATGTACCGGGAAGATGGCCATGGCACGAACCAGGCTTATATGACGGTAGGCGATCCACGAACCATATACTCACAAGATCCCCCCTGTCTCAGGGGTATTGATACGAGGATCAAGGACAATGCGCTCCATTTTATCACCTACTTTCGTTCGTGGGATCTGTGGAATGGATTCCCGGCGAATTTAGGAGCCATACAGCTGCTCAAGGAATATATGGCAGAGAACATAGGCGTGGAGGATGGAGAGATCATAGCCGCCAGCAAGGGCCTTCACCTCTACGATTATGTATGGGAACTCGCGAAACTACGGACCATGAAGTTGTGATTTCCGCAGGAACAGGCATACAAACACGATCCATCATGGAGAAAGTAGATCTTAAGGATCTGGACCTCGAGGAAACGAATGACTGGATAGAGAAATGCGGGATCGAGCCGTATCGAACTCAACAGATCAGGAGATGGATATTCGGCCATCAGGTCGAATCATTCCAGGAAATGACCAATCTCTCAAAGGAGTTGAGAAGCTTCCTTGCCTCTAGGTTCGATATAAGCCCATTGAAAACTATCAAAACCCAGAACTCACGCGATGGGACAAAAAAATACCTGTTTGAGCTTGAGGATGGGCACAGGATCGAATCCGTTCTTATTCCAGAAAGGGGACATTACACGGCCTGTCTATCATCTCAGGTCGGCTGTGCAATGGGATGCGCTTTTTGTCTTACTGCAAAGCAAGGGTTTATCCGCAACCTGAAGAGCTCGGAGATAGTAAACCAGGTCATCCAG
>Ga0315548_1004336_pt1 | contig 10257 bp, 12 predicted proteins | sample SalMarSW160110MG_2_FD_202540 | JGI IMG/M metagenome (GOLD analysis project Ga0315548, IMG submission 202540) | Salt marsh sediment microbial communities from the Plum Island Ecosystem LTER, Massachusetts, United States - Salt Marsh Sediment SW1601-110 ... | reverse complement strand
TCATCGAGCAGAACAACCTTATGCCTGACGAAATAGACGGCGTCAGGCTGTATACCCGCGGCGGCATGATGAGACCGCCGCCGGAAAGCCCGGACACACCTGCAAATAGAGTGCCGGAGGGTATTTCGGCAGCCCAGTTCAACCTGCCGTACAACATCGCCGTCGCCGCTCACAGGGTTACCAGAGGCGTGGAATGGCTTGACCCGGAAACAATGAAAAATCCCGGGATACTCGCGTTTATGGACAGGGTTACGGCGGAGCCGCACCCCGGTTACATGAAAGCGCTGGAAGAAGACCCGCTCAGCGCGCTCAGCAAAGCCGAGGTCACGGCAGGAGGAAAGACGTTTACCGTCGAAAGAAAATACCGTCGGGGGACCGCCGGTACCGAAGCATGTCTTACCGATGACGAAATCATCGAAAAGTTCCGGCACAACGCTGCCAGGATTTTATCCAAAGAGAAAATAATCGGGGCTGTCGAGGTCCTCTCGGAGATAGAGAACCGAAAAATCTCCGAGCTGATGCGTTACATTACGTTATAGGCTGGCTTCCTTATTACCGGCTGGGACTTTGTCGCGGAAGGGGATACCGTTCTTCTCCATAAATTCGTCAAAATCATCCTTATGTATCCGGTAATGTCCCTCAGGCAGTCTGAACGCCTGCAGATATCCCTTATCAATCCAGCGTAAAACCGTAACCTTACTTACTCCGCAATATTGCGCTACTTTTCCGGTAGTAAGGTATTCTGCCCGCAACGGCTTCTGGTTATAACTCAAGTTTCCCCCTCCCTGAAATATATTGCTTTTCAGTAAATTTTATGAAAAGAGAAGTACTGAACTTTCCTCACGTAAGCTAAGAAAGCAACATTTGACGCATACGGTCTAGTATGCAGCGGTAACCATTAAAGGTAAATAGCCCTTTAGTAACCCCCGACTCCCGCTAATTCGTACAACCAGAATAATTAAAGGTAAATATCCAGCGTGGTGCTGTTTCAGCAGGGTGATAAGGGAGGTACACAACGCAGCTCTTTAAGGCTCGCGAACAAATCGGTAGCCGTGATAGGGGTTTATTTTTACCTCTTTAGCAATAACTGACTATGTGTGACTGTCCGTTCCCGTTTTTTCCTATCACGCTGGGTAGAGTACGTAATAAGGATTACGCCTGAAGATGCAAGAACGATGAAGGTATACAATGGCCAGCTGCTCCCGAAACCGGCGCTGATAATGGACCCTATCCCACCGATATAGAACAACAACCAGCCCAACAATTTCACCTTCACACCCCCTTTGACAACATCAGTCGTCGAAAATAAAAACTTCGTCTATATTTGTCCTCAACGCTATAGCAATATTGTGTGCCAGTCTCAATGAAGGGTTATATTTCCCCTGTTCGAGGAAGATAATCGTCTCCCTCCTGACTCCCACAATATGAGCCAGTTTTTCCTGAGTAAGATTAAACCTGGTACGAAGTTCCTTAATCCTGTTCTGCATAAATCTACATCAGTTATATATAATTAGTGTTCAGTTTCCGCCGGCTTCATCACGAAGTTACGGTGAATAATCCCTGAATAAAGACAACCAGGCTGCCGACAATTCCCACTATGAAGCCCAAGGGCGCTACGATAACAGCCAGGGTAAAGAAGACCGGTTCTTCCAAGCCAAACAGAGCACTCAGTACGTTATGAAGAAAGACACTCAGAATAAACAGCGCTGCTGATATACCGGTTGCAATAAGGAATACCCTAAGCATTTTCAGCCTCCTCCTGCACAGCTTTGGTGCCACCCGGTCGTAGTAGACGTAAGACAGCAGGTATGCCGCGCCGCCAGCCAGAAGTAGACTGCCCAGAATGACGGCAATGTCAGGTTTTGCAACCAGGGTGGTAGCGAAGGGGAGCATCAGGAATACGATTACAGAGATAAGGAGGATAAAGCCGTTCCTGACCGATTTGCTGATGTTCTCCCGTATCCTTTCATCGAAGGGAGGTAACTTCCTCATCTTTATCAGGGACCAAAGCTCACGGTAGCCGATAAGCAGGGTCCCAATGACTAGAGCAATAGCAACATAATAGGCTCTTATGGAAATAAGAATAACAGTCACCGCCAATGCGGTGATGAAAATGCCCAGCAGAACCCTTCTGGTCTTCACAATATGGTACTCCTAGTTATGTTTTTCTAACGTTATATAATTCTAACCTACTTTTATTTATTTGTCAAACCGGTTCGCACCTTTCCGCATATAACAGGTTTCATACGAGTAATACCGGAGTACATATAGTAGTATATTTCTAACATACTTTTCATTCGCATAGCTAAACTGCCAGTATAGATACTGTCGGTGCGGGCACCGCCAGTTTGACATCTATCTTCCTTCTCGGCCTGTCATTTTCCGCCACCGGTATACCCCTGAACTTTCTGGTATTTTCAAGCACGGCGGGTGTCGCTGCTTTCTTTTCCTCCACCGCTTCTACTTCCGGCTTAACACCCAGTAGAGATACCAGCCTGTTCAATTTATCTGTTTTAATTATGATGGTAAGTGACACACAACCGTCCGAGGAATATGCAGTACGCAGGATACTTCCGTAGGTTTCGGCATGAAAGAGTGTTTCATCTATAAATCCCATGAATCTCATCAAGGTCGAGTTATCGCCCTGCGGGTCCACTATTACTTCCGCCAGCATATCGGCCGTATCAGAAGGTTTCGAAGTTTGCCAGTGTATCCAGGTGATTTGCCTGTCCTGTCTCACCATACGGTTTTCCAGAGCTTGTGCCATCTGCTCGGTTTCCATCATATCAACCGTTTGTGACAGGTCGACTAATGCCCTTGCCTTTTTCATTGGTCTATATCTAATCAATTATGGTTACCTCCTTTTACTGCCCGGTCACATATCCGCTGCTTCTATAAGCAAGGGTATATTCCCTAGTTTATTGACAGCCTGTACGGCGCCACTCGCCATATGGGAGCCATGTACTCATTCCCGAATACACCGCTGCAGAATACCTCGCCTCCTGTTTGCGGCTGAATCTGATGGGCTCTAAGATGATGAAGCCTCATCAGAGAAGCAGCTTCGTCCAGCCTTGGTCCGTTGATAAGTTCGACTGCCACATGAGACCTGCGAAACTCACGCATCCGCTCATTGTGATCACTGAAAGAAACCCTGTCATTCCGTCCTGTTGTCATTTCCCAGTACCTCCTTCTTCATGTACGTCGCCTTTGTCAGCGGTCCTTTCTGTTTTTACTGGTTTACGCTCAGATAGAACCTGGGTGAAAGGTCACCGTTACCGGCGTTGTTGCAGTAGTAACTGCCCCCATCAATGGTCATCTTGTATCTGGCGCACCCGGGTAGTGTGAAACTCACAGCGGGTTCACGCATTGTTATGAAAGATTCGGCGGCAGGCTTATCGGTACCGGCATACAGGCTTTCCCACTCACCGGTACTGTTCAGTACATATATCCCTACTTCCAAAATCATGTAGCTGAATGACTGCGAGAGTTCCCCGGTATTGGTTATGTACAGCGTCACCTGCGCATCGATGGGACTATCAGCAGAATCGATATAGAACAGGTCACCCGGTTCGACTCCACCAGTTGCTCTTCCGAATACTTTAATGTTCGGTGCTTCCGAAATCCCGGCTGCAGTTATCTCGACCATATCCCGGTCAGCCTCTCCGTTGGTGTTATCATGGGCGTAGGCTATCGGCCAGGGAGTGAGTAGTAGTAAAGCCAAGACCGGAAACAAGCGAGCTAAATACTTTTTTCTCATTTCAGATTTTCCTCTTGATTTTTTCTTGCCTGCTTCAACTTACCCTCGGGATACAAAACAAACACTTAATAAGTGCTGGATAGTTCTAAACGTTCTCTGAATATTTATCTGGAAATTAAAAGAGCACGCCTCGGCGTGCTCTATACTCATCTCTGGCTGTATCAGCCTGTCAGGCTTGCTTATACCTCAGTCCATATATGCGGCGAGGACAATCTCATCGGTCTGAGGCTCGATATAATACACATTATTACCAATTATCGCCAGGTTAATGGCGTGAAGAGACTGTTCCAGAGGCATGGTGGTCTTGAAGAGTTCGTTATACTCACTCCTGCCTATAATCTCGAAAGATGTAATGTAGCCGTCTTCCAGCGCTTTCCGCTGTAACTCAAAAGCAAAATCGTCGCAATCCAGGACCTTATCGGTCTGCTGAAAACGTACTATGTTCGTATCTTCCCTATCATGCAGCCATTTTTCCAGTTCCTCAAGGTTAATAAAATTCCGCAACTCGACAGGCACGCTTTTAACTACATAGACGTACTCAGTCTCGGTTACGGTCTCTTCAATATATTCCACGGTATGGGTTCCAACCAGTCTGCTTTCGACGGTCAGGTTCTTCGCGATATCGCTTTCGGCACCAGTTCCTCCGGTTGTTTCGAGCGTGAATGAAAACAGGGTAAAACTGATTCCGAGGCATAAAACATTCATCAGCAGTCCGACCCCTGCCAGAGTAAAAACCATTTTCCCCCTAGTAGCGTTTTTCATAATCGATTAACTTTTTTATTTTTCTGTTTCAGCTTATAGTGACAACAAAAAACAAAATCTAAATATTCATATACAACTTCTAAATATTCCCTTAATTTCCAGAGAAAAAGAGAGGGCGCCCTTTCGGGCGCCCTCTCTTTAACTACTGCAATCTCTTATACTCTTATGTTATGCATTGTTTGTAAACTGGTAACCCACTCTGGGCACAGTAAGAATGTAATTCGGGTTAAGGGGGTCAGGCTCAATCTTTATCCGCAGGCGGCTTATGAATACATGCAGATACTGGGTGTCGTCAGTGTACTCCGGTCCCCAGACCTTGCCCAGCAGTTGATTGTGAGTCAGCACCTTACCAGCGTTAAGCACGAGTTCCTGTAACAAATTATATTCTATCGGGGTCAGTTTTACTTCCCTGTCAGATACAGTCACACGCCTTTGAGAAAAGTTTATCTCTAAATCACCGCGGGTAAATGAAGAGCGTGTCGGTACTGAAATCAATTCAGTGCGGCGCGTTACCGCTCTTACCCGGGCAAGTAATTCAGCGGCACCAAATGGCTTGGTAACATAGTCATCAGCGCCAAGGTCAAGGCACTTCACCTTATCACTCTCATCATCCCGGGCGCTGAGCATGATAATTGGTACCTGTGACCACTCCCGAATCCTGCTGCATACCTCAAAACCGTCCATCTTTGGCATCACTATGTCAAGAATGACAAGGTCAGGGAGTCCCATCTCGAAAGTCTTGATACCTTCAACGCCATCCAGAGACGCCAGAACCTCATAACCTGCGGCTTCCAGATTGGCACGCAGGAATTTGACTATACTGACTTCATCATCTACAACCAGTATACGTGTCTTGCTCATTAGATTACCCTGAAAATCTCAGTCCGTATTATTTAGTTCTTATCGGTATCCTGGGGGACTTTGTAACCCGATTTATTAGCTTCTCTTCTCAGTATTTTTAAGACGGTTTGAGTATATTCTTCGGTGGAAGTCATAGGTTTTTGCAGCTCTTTAGGCAACCTCCTAAAGAATCCTTGAATTCCGCCAGGCTGGCGTTCAGCCATTTCATACAGGAGTTTATGCTCCCGCGAAAGGGTTTCTACAAGCTCGGCGAACTGCGTTTGTAACTGCTGGGACTTTTCCGCGATCTTCCTCTCGAGGCCGCGTACGTATTTGTCATCTTCTACTTCCATTCTTTTATACTGGAGTGCTTTTCCTATTTTCGATAATACTTCTTCCCTGTTAAAAGGTTTGACAATATAGTCATAAGCTCCCAGCTTCATTGAGTCAATTCCGGAGTGTATATCAGCTATTGCGGTTACCATTATGGCACACACCCGGGGTTTGTTTTCAGAGATCCACTGCAATACTTCCACGCCAGAGAGTATCGGCATATTGATATCCAGAAGTACAACATCAAAATCCGTCTGAGATGCTTTATTAATAGCCTCCTGGCCGTCGGAAGCAGTCTCTACGGAGTAACCGGCTCCTTCAAGTATCCTCCGAAGAAGAATCCTTACGTTCTCTTCGTCATCAACAATCAGTGCTTCCCCCAGTTCTCCAGCCATCTTCCCCCTCCTTTGAATATTTACTTAATACTGGAAATTGAAGCTGCACTTCTATGTTATATGTTATCTTTACACCTTAAAAAAGCGTCCACTACCTCAGGGTCAAACTGCGTTTCTTTACACCGTATCAGCTCGCTACAGGCCGCTTCATCACTCATCGCCCTCCGATAGGGACGCTCAGATGTCATTGCCTCATAGGCGTCAGCCACCGCCAGAATCCTGGCACCCAGCGGTAACTGGTAGCCCTGTAATTCATCGGGATAACCACGCCCGTTAAAGAAGCCATGGTGATGTCTTATAATCTGCAATATCTCTTCATCATCGGCAATCGGTCCCATTATACGCTCACCTATTTCAGGGTGCTTCTGGACATGACTACGCTCTTCTTCAGTCAAAGCCCCCGGTTTGTTCAGTACCGACTCTTTTATTCCTATCTTGCCAATATCATGCACCAATCCTGCCAATACCACTTTATCAATACTCTCCTGGGGTAAATGTAATTCTTTGGCTATAGCAGCCGATATGTCAGCCACTCTTTGTGAGTGACCGCTGGTATACTGGTCTTTTGCTTCCAGAGCGTAGACCAGCGCCCTGATGGAGTTAAGATACGAAGCCCTGATTCTCCCCGACTGCTCTGTAACCTTATCTTCGAGATGTTGCTGGTATTCCCTTATCTCTAACTCAAGCTTTCTTTTCTCGAGAGCACGGTTCACGCTGAGTTTGATTTCTTCATAATTAAAAGGCTTGGTTATGTAATCATCGGCACCCTGCTTCATACACTCGATAGCGGTATTGATATTGGTAGCAGCGGTAGCCATGATTACCGCCGTATCCGGATAACCAGCTATTATTTCCGGCAGTAAAGCGAGCCCGGATTTACCCCGCATACCGATATCCAGTATAACCAGACTTATTATCGAATCACCGTTCAGTATATCCAGGGCTTCCTGAGCATTACTAGCTTCCTGACAGTAGCGACCGTTTTCAGATAATCTTAGCCGTAGGAATCTCCGGATAGATTCTTCATCATCGACAATAAGTACATTTTCCTGCTCTTCAGTCATTCAGCTATTTCCATAAATGTTTCTTTTATTATAGTTGCTAATTCACCGGGCGTAAATGGTTTGGCAAGTACCGGTCTTCCTGTTTGTGCTATAAAGCTATTAGTATCACCTGACAGTATACTACCTGTAGTGAATACTACCTTTTGTGACATCTGACTGTACTCTTTCTCCAGCCATTGATATAGTTCTATACCGCTCATCACCGGCATCCTGATATCAAGCAGCAGCAGGTCATACTGGGTTTTTTTGACCATATCTTGAGCAATTTTACTGTTACTGGCGGTTTCCACTTTATAACCCTCCCCAGTAAGAACACGACCGCAGAAAGCAGAGACTGCCGGCTCGTCTTCCACTACCAGTATTGTTTTCATGTAGGAATCAACATTACCCATTCTGTTTTACTCCATGGTCTCGAGAGCGACCGGTAACTCAACTATAAAAGAAGCTCCTCCATCCTGATTGTTTACAGCATATATAATACCGCCGTGCTGATTTACTATCGCGTAAGAAATACTTAGACCCAACCCGGTCCCTTTGCCCACCTCTTTAGTAGTGAAAAAGGGGTTAAAAAGGTGAGTTATATTTTCAGGAGAAATTCCGGGACCATCATCGGCAATAGTTACCCTGACAATATTATCAGTATGCAGAGTGGTGATACTGAGTTTCCCCTCTCCGTGTGCTTCACCCATAAAATATTCAGCGTTTATGATAAGATTCAGAAAGACCTGCTGCAACTGGAAACCATCAGCCATTATTTCCGGTATATTTTTCTCCAGTTGAGTATTTACCTGAATATTATTGACTCTATGCTCATAAGCCCTCAGGTCCAGTACAGTCTCGATGACATCATTTATACTTACTTTCTGATTTGATTCCGGCTGCCCCCTGGCAAATGTGAGTATATTCTTGACCACTTGCGAGGCACGTTTCGCCTCATTATTCACCAGCTCCAGGTCCGGCTTGATTTCGTCAGGAACATCCCCGGATAAAAGCAGGTCAGAGAAACCGATAATAGACGTTAACGGGTTGTTAATCTCATGGGCGATCCCTGAAGCCAGTTCTCCAATCGAAGCCAGGTGATTGGTAACGATGAGCTGCTCGTCCATTTTCTTACGCTCGGTGATATCCATGAAACTACCCAGAATAGCCCGACTCCCCTGGTAATGTATTGAGGTAATCGTCTCCATACCCCACTTGGCCTCACCGTTTTTGTTAATAATCCTGAACTCATAAGGAGCGCTACGCTTCCCCTTTAGCATCTGTATTGCCTGTTCTCTAATTCTTACCCTGTCCTCAGTTTGCACAAGCTCAACAGGGTTCGTGCCTATCAGCTCATCTTCTGTATAACCGGTGTAGTCAAGGAATTGAGGATTTATAAAGCAAAACTTTTTATCCTGAGCTATATAAACTCCGATAGGAGAACTCCTGGCAATGGTGATGTATAAGTCCTCAAGATGTTTACGCTCGGTAATATCCTGGTACAGTACCTGGTACTGTACTTCTCCGCGCCATATTACAATCTTACTCGATACCAGCATATGCCGGATTTCGCCGTCCTTCCGGACGACGCTGACCTCATAGTGTGCAGGAGCAGGCTTTCCCATCTTCCTGTTCTGCTCCCTTTCACTGTACTCGGCATAACTCTCCGCAGTAAAACGGTCTTCCAGAGGTGTATTTTCCATCTCTTCCACGCTGTCGTAACCATAGATATCCAGGATTGCTTGATTTGCGTAAAGAATCTCTCCACCTTCACTAATAATACATATACCCAGGGGAGAATTATCCAGCGAATTACTGAAACTCTGTTCTGCAATGAGAAGTTCTTCATGAACAAACCTGTTCTCGCTTCTCATCTGGGCTTCCTGTAACTCACGCTCAACGACGGCAGCGAGCCTTTGAAGATTCTGCCTGGTTAAAAAGTCATGAGCACCTTCTCTCATGATTTCAACGGCGACTTCTTCACCCTCCTGACTGGATATCACAATAAATGGCAGATCAAGTTTGTGTTGATGTATTATTTGCAGAGCGTGTAGTGCGTCGAACTCCGGTAAACGGTAATCAGTGATGATAGTATCCCATACCTGTTCTTTCAACGCATTATTCATCGCTTCAGGTGTTTCCACTCGTTGATATGTCGTGTTATAACCACTACTTTCTAACTCACGTACTATCAGTAAGGAATCCTCTTCTGAATCATTAATGAAAAGTACGCGGAGAGGTTTTCCCATCTGAACCGTCCTTTCATCTACTTCACCTAGCCAGATATTCTCTTTTTTATAGAGGAAGTAGTTCTATACAAGACCTATGAATGTATATCCTTGACCACGCTTGTTGCAGATTAACTCAGGCGGCTCATCTTTCAGTTTATACCTCAGCCGCCTGATATATGTCCTCACACGGTCACTGTTTTTGTAATCTCCTCCCCAGACCTTCCGTGAAATCTCCTCACTACTTACTATACTCTCAGCATTTCTCATAAGAGTATATAGTACCTTTGTTTCATTGGGCGTCAAAACCGTAGTCTCTTTTCCAAAATGCACTTCGTCACTGGTAAGATTGAGGGTTATATTGCCCCGGACTATGAGAGGGTCTCTGGTAATATCTTTTACAATGTTGGCGCGGCGGAGAACAGCATTCACCCTGGCAATAAAGTCTCTGGGGCTGAAGGGGGTTATAATATAATCATCGGCACCCATCTCAAGCCCCATGACTTTTTCGTCTTCGTCTTCTCTGACTGAAAGGATAATTACAGGTACATTTGAAAAAGTACGGATATTTTCCAGAACATCAAAACCACTGATATCCGGTAAATTGATATCCAGAATAACGATATCAATAGGTTCAGATTTCAGTGTTTCTATCCCCGTATTACCTTGATAGGCGTGAAAAAGCTCGATGTCGGGCCACCGTAGTTGAAGATAAAGCGATACCGTATCCGTCACACTGGCATCATTTCCTATAATCAGTACTTTCAATAATACCCTCCGAACGCCCCTTATTCTGTTATCAGTAACTCGGCTCCAGTCTATATGTGTGGAAATTGTAACTTAAATATTGCCATGTGTCAATAGCTTCACATATTTTTTTAGACTAGTTGATACTACCA